>ERZ824575.1396-NODE-1396-length-23064-cov-5.927898_pt1 | contig 23064 bp, 20 predicted proteins | sample MGYA00519470_ERZ824575 | MGnify/ENA primary metagenome ERZ824575 (study PRJEB31778, sample SAMEA3449170) | human gut metagenome | biome: human gut; feature: human-associated habitat; material: faeces | place: United Kingdom | collected 2010/2012 ...
ACTCTTCTTGAACCCTTAGTTTTCTTCTTAGACCAATAATAATTACAATAAAAATAGATATAATTACTGCAAATATTATTCCAATAGTTAAAAATATTTTATTTTTTTGAAAAGCATACCATATTCCATTCGCAATCATTTGGATTGTGAAGACACCTATGCCGCTAAAAACATCTGTCTTTTTTATATCCATCATTTTCTCCTTACGTAATATTTACTAGAAATTTGCTAATGCAATAATATCATCTGAAAATGCCTCAACGCATCCTCAATCGCCTTTTCCTTCTCCTTTGGGCATTTTGGCTGTCTTGCATCCTCCGATTTTGAAAGATTATAATTCTCCCTCTTCTCCAATCCATGCTTATCTTTTACCTGCGCAATATACAGATTAGATACCTTAAGTCCTGTCTCCTCCAACACATATTTCTTAATTTCCTCATACGTAGCCTTACTCTCAGCAGAAGTAATATCCATCTCATCCATATCAAGTTTCACATTCACATGATGCTTCGCTTCATGAAGTTTGGACAATAAGCATACCGTTTCCACATGTTTCGTAAACGGAAAAAGATCAAACGGTGTACACTCTTTCATCCGGTATCCATGCTTTGTCAGATACTTCAGATCCCGCACCAGCGTTTCCGGACCACAGGATACATACACGACTTTATCCGGAGCCAGTCGCACTACAGAGGAAAGAAACGCCTCATCGCTTCCCGTACGCGGCGGATCCATAATGACCACATCCGCATGTTCTCCTTTTTCTGCCATCTCTACCATAAATTGTCCGGCATCTTCATTATAAAAAGTAACATTGTGAATATGATTGCGCTTTGCATTGGAGATAGCATCCTTTATCGCATCACGGTTTAACTCCACTCCGATCACATGCTTTGCGCGGCTGCTGGCAATCAACCCGATCGTGCCCGTACCGCAGTACGCATCGATCACAGTTTCTTTTCCCGTCAGTTTGGCACAGGAAATGGCCTTCCGGTAGAGTTTTTCCGTCTGCTGCGGATTTACCTGATAAAATGAAGTCGGTGAAATACGAAATGTGCATCCGCACAGTTCATCCTCAATAAATCCTTTTCCATAAACCGTAATATTGCGCTCCCCGAGCACCATGCTGGTCTTGCGGTCATTGACATTGATCACTACTGTACTGATCTCCGGGAACTTCTTCCGCAGTGCCTTGACAAAATTATTTTTGGAAGGAAGAATCGGAGATACCAGTACAAGCACCACCATAATCTGTCCGCTGTGATAGCCCTTTCGCACCAGCACATGACGCAGCAGCCCATATCCGGTATCCTCATCATATGCACGAATCCGGAAAGAACGCATCATATTTTTGATTTCACGGATAATGGCATCTGCCTGTGCATCCTCGATCTGGCACTGCTCTACATCCACGATGTCATGCGAATGTTTCTCATATACCCCTGCCACAATATGTCCGCGTTTATTGCAGGAAAAAGCCGCCTGTACTTTATGCCGATAGTGGTATGGATCGTCCATCCCGATGATTGGATTGATCTTTCCAAACGGTTCCATGAGTTTGCGCATGTAACTCTGCTTTTTGGAAAGCTGCTGACTGTACAAAATTCCCTGATAGTCACACCCTCCGCATCTTTTTGCGTAAATGCAGTGTTCACCTGTTTTTTGTATCTGGCTTATGTTCGGTTTTCTATCCGTTTCTCTTCCCCTGTTCCTCTCTTTTTTCATCTTCTGTCCCGTTGTTTTTTTCTGTCCTATTTGCATATTTTCCAACTTCCTGTACTTGCTTTTTAAAGTTCTTTCTCGTAGCACCACCAGTCCTCGTCAAATAAATCGCTCTCTCCCACTACGTCAAAATGCAGTTTTTCATAAGAACGGAGCGCTTTTTTATTTGTCTTACACACGAGAAAATGTACACTCCTTTTCCCCTGTTTTTTCAATTCTTCCATGCCATGCTGCAGAAGCCGCCGGGCAATTCCCTGATTCTGCATATCGGTGCGCACCCCGAGTCTGGAAAGCTCCGCAGACGGCTGCAGTGTTTTGGACCAGCAGGTGAGTGCTTCCACCTGCGGATCTTCATCCACTGTGATCGTGCCAATGATTTCTCCATCTTCATTTTCCATACAAAAAAGAGCATTTCTTTTCATATCATAATCAAATTCCTGTTCTCCCGGATACCCGTTGCCCCATGCGCAGTATGGAGTACCGATCAGTGACTGATACAGCGCAAGAATTTCTTCCTTATCGTCCTGCTTAGCTTTTCGAAACTTCATTTTTCTTCTTTTCATCCTTCGCTTTCGATTTTCTTTCTCAACTATGCCATAATGCTCTCTAAAATGCAAGTATACTGCCCTTTTCATTTTTTTACCCAAAACACCCCGGCAGCCGTTTTTATAACGGATACCGGGGTGTCTGTTTTCTATAGCCGGGTGTATTCATACCTGAATACGATCTGCAATCTCATTTCCCATGGCAAACCGTTCTCCATTGGCACCGATGATCAGCCCATTGGATAATTTCTGAATCACCTGTACGCTGCCACCTTCTTCTACATGATGGCGGTGCAGGAATTCTACAACTTCCGGTAATCCGAATAACCACTGAATGGTATAATTTCCACCAACTTTTGCTTTTGATAATGCCTGCATAATGCTCCCTCCTTCTATAGCTCCTCCATTCGGTTACCACTATTATATGGAGTTTATACCCGGTTAGTCAATTGAGAGCTTTCTCCTTTTATTATAACCGAAATAAGTCATCACTGATCTGAAAACATGACATGTTATAAATTATGAACCGTTTTACACTTTTCCTTGCATCAACTCATAAGACATGTTATATTATGCGTAGAAAAAGGGAAAGCCAGAGAAGCGGCTTACCCGAATATATTAAGTAACTGTTTTATCAACAGCCGTCATTATTCGCAGTAATGGCGGCTATTTTCGTTTTCCCTTGAAAATCGTGTAGCACAATCCAACAAGGGCGCAAATGAACTAAGAGGATTTGCTTATTTCGAGATATTTTTCTATAAAAGTGTGTCAAAAGGTGTGTCAGTCTTTTATTTCATATCAGAGAATTGTTCCGGAACCCCTATAAATAAGCATTCTTCGGATTATTTCTCATCCACCACCTGAAAAATAAAAAATTTAAGATAATAGCTCTCCGGCACATTCGCAGAATTTGCCCACAAAATCGGATGATCCGGTGCCTGCGTACGGAATTCCACCTGACGCAGCCGTTTGTGTGCCGCCTTTGCAGCTTCCTTCACCGTCTTTGCCAGCAGTTCCTGTGTCATAAAATGGGAACAGGAACAGGTTGCCAGGTATCCGCCGTCTTTTACCAGCTTTAACCCTTTCATATTGATCTCCCGATAACCTTTGATGGCATTCTTCGTGGCCTCACGGGATTTCGTAAATGCCGGCGGGTCGAGAATGACTACATCATACTTTTCTCCGGCTTCTGCCAGTTTCGGAAGCTCGTCCAGTACATTTGCACAGCGAAAATGTACCGTATCTTCCAGATGATTACGCACGGCATTGGCATTTGCCTGCTGCACCGCATATTCCGAAATATCAAGTCCCGTCACATCGGAAGCACCTGCGATTCCTGCATTCAGTGCAAACGTTCCCATATGTGTAAAACAGTCCAAAACTCTCTTTCCTTTACAGATCCGCTGCATTGCCAGCCGGTTATACTTCTGGTCCAGGAAAAAGCCCGTCTTCTGACCATTTACCACATCGACCAGATAGTGCACGCCATTTTCCGTGATCTCCACCTCTGTATCAAATGTTTCCCCAATAAATCCTTTTACTTTCGGAAGTCCTTCTTTCTTTCGCTCATTGGCGTCACTTCTCTCATAGACTCCACGGATAGAAATACCGTCCTCTTTCAGTACCCTTTTTAATAATGAAACGATTGTTTCCTTGAACTGCTCCATACCGAGTGCCAGACATTCCACCACCAGCACATCCTCATACTTGTCAACCACCAGTCCCGGCAAAAAATCCGCTTCCCCGAAAATCACACGACAGGAAGATGTATCCACCGTTGTCTTCCGGTATTCCCAGGCATTCTTTACACGCATACGAAGAAAATTCTCGTTAATCTCCTGATCCACATGACGGGTCAGCATGCGGATACGGATCTTCGAATTCTGATTGATAAATCCCTTTCCCATCGGATATCCGTCAAAATCATGTACCGTCACCACATCTCCATTGGTAAATGTCCCCACAATCGTATCAATCTCATTATCAAAAATCCATGCGCCACCCGCCTTGATCGTGCGGCCTTCTCCCTTTTTTAAAGTAACAATTGTATGATTCTCCATCTTCTTTTCCTTCCTGTAAATATTTTCTTCATAGAGATACCATGTGCGATGTCGAACATTTGAGGACATATACACAATATCTTCTTTTCGCTGTCCCAGCTTCGTTTTCGTTTGGGACATATACACAATATTTCTTCTTTTATGTCCCGGCTTCGTTTTCGTTTGGGACATATGCACAATATTTCTTCTTTTATGTCCCACTTTTATTTTCGTTCGGGACATATACATAATATCTGCACTTCTATATCCCATTTTTAACGCTTTCCGGGACATATCAGTGGAAACTTTTTCTATATATCCCACTCTGACTCTTCTTCGGGACTTTTCAACTTAAAAATCTTCCATATATCCCTGCCCTGTCTATCTTAGAATTTTTTCTCTCAAATATCTTCTATATGCCCTCTCCCTGTCTACCTCAGGACTTTTTCCCTTAAAGTGTACCACAGAATAATTACGTTTTCCAGCACTCCCCATTGTTTTTGAAATCCATAAATGTTATAATGTTGTTAATAAATTAACGAAGTTGTTGTATTTCTGTTCACAACTTCACGCTAAGACATACAAGGAGGTCTTATACGAATGGATTTTTCAGAAGAATACAGACAGAAGCTCGTTTCAGCAGACGAAGCCGTAAAAGTAATCAAATCCGGTGACTGGGTAGACTATGGCTGGTGTACCAACACCGTAGATACACTGGACAAAGCACTTGCCAAGCGTACCGATGAACTGAAGGATATCAACCTGCGTGGCGGAATCCTCTTAAAACCGCTTGCCGTATTTGAGCGCGAAGACGCCGGCGAGCATTTTACATGGAATTCCTGGCATATGTCCGGAATCGAACGTCATATGATCGCACGTGGCTGTGCATTCTACAGCCCGATCCGTTATTCCGAGCTCCCTCGTTATTACCGTGAGCTGGATTGTCCGGATGATGTGGCAATGTTCCAGGTTGCTCCAATGGACAAGCATGGATACTTCAACTTCGGGCCAAGTGCTTCCCATCTTGGTGCGATGTGTGAGACAGCCAGACATATCATCGTAGAAGTCAACGAAAATATGCCGCGCTGCCTTGGCGGAACAGAAAACGGTATACATATTTCCAAAGTCAATGCAATCGTAGAAGGCTCCAATCCTCCAATCGGAGAACTCGGTGCCGGCGGTCCTGCTACCGAAGTAGACCAGAAAGTTGCACAGCTGATCGTAGACCAGATTCCAAACGGTGCCTGCTTGCAGCTTGGTATCGGTGGTATGCCAAACGCAGTCGGTTCCCTGATCGCACAGTCCGACTTAAAGGATCTTGGTGTTCACACAGAAATGTATGTAGATGCATTCGTAGACATTGCCAAAGCCGGAAAGATTACCGGTGCCTGCAAAAACATTGACCGCTACCGTCAGGTATATGGTTTCGGTGCCGGAACCAAGAAGATGTATGATTATCTGGATGAAAATCCAGAACTGATGAGCGCACCTGTCAGTTACACCAACGATATCCGCTCCATCGCAGCACTGGACAACTTCATCTCCATCAACAACTGTGTAGATATCGACCTGTTCGGACAGATCAGTGCCGAGTCTTCCGGAACCAAACACATCAGTGGTGCCGGCGGACAGCTTGACTTCGTTCTCGGTGCTTATATGTCCAAAGGTGGAAAGAGCTTTATCTGCTGTTCTTCCACATTCACGGATAAGAAAGGTGTTATGCATTCCCGCATCCGCCCGACCCTGGCAGAAGGTTCTATTGTCACAGACACCCGTGCAAATACCCACTATGTCGTTACCGAATATGGCATGGTCAATGTAAAGGGATTATCTACCTGGCAGAAGGCAGAGGCTCTGATTTCCATTGCACATCCGGACTTCCGTGATGATCTGATCAAAGAGGCAGACCAGATGCACATCTGGAGACGTTCCAACCGATAAGAACACCGTTTGTTCACAATTTATTCATATTGCAAAAAAACCTCGTTTTTAACGGGGTTTTTTTATAAATTTTACCTCTTGTCTTTACTATCCTTTTTTAGTAATCTATAGTTCGAGTAAAGGAGAGGTAAAGATGAAGAAATTTTTTAGTATTATCAAAGAAAAACTATTCACCAGAGTTGAAAAACAACATTCCGAAGCTTACCTGCGTCGGATCTCATTTCTGAATAAATATTCCCTGCTGTTCCACATGTTGATATCCTGTGGGATCGTATTTATGGTGGAGGTTCTTTCCCGAAGGAGTTTTCTCTCGGCATGTTCCTTCGTTGGGATGCATACCGGTGCATTTTTTTATAATGCCTTTATTGTATTTGCATCCTTAAGCTTTGTTTATCTGTTCCGCAGACGTGCATTCTGGCGGATCATTATCAGCGGTTTCTGGGTGCTTCTTGGAATCATTAACGGATGCATCCTTTCAAACCGTGTAACACCGTTTGGCTTTACAGACCTTAAATGTATCAATGATCTGTTTGCCATGAACAATACCAACTATTTCACGGCAGAAGAAGCTACCATCGTAGTCATCGGGCTCGGTCTGTTCCTTCTGTTTTGTGTTGCACTCTTCATTAAAGGACCGCGCTATCAGGGCAAGACCCATAAAATTGTTGTAGTAGGTGCCATTGTATCGGTACTGTTTGTCGGTCTTCCTGTTACAACCTCTGCTGCACAGAATGCCAATGTTGTTGCAAGTTACTTCTCCAACATTGCACAGGGATATGAAAACTACGGTTTTATCTATGGATTCTCTTCGAGTGTGGTAGACCGTGGAATGAGCAAGCCGGATGACTACTCCGAGCAGAAAATTGCTTCGATTGAAAAAAATGTAAATGACACAAAAAAAGAAACAACTGTCACCAAAAAGAATGCACCAAATATTATCTGTATTCTTCTTGAATCATTCTGTGATCCGGATGAGATCAAGTTTCTGAATTATAATCAGGATCCGATTCCTACCTTTCACAATCTCGAGAAGAACTACACGAGTGGTTACCTGACAGTTCCGGTTGTTGGCGCAGGAACCGCAAACACTGAGTTTGAAGTTCTCTCCGGTATGAGTATGCAGTACTTCGGAACCGGCGAGTATCCGTATAAAACAATCCTGAAAAAGACAGACTGCGAGAGCACTGCTGCTGATCTGGCTTCCATCGGATATGGAACCCATGCCGTACATAACAATGGCGGTAACTTTTACAGCCGTGTCAATGCCTTTTCCATGATGGGATTTGATACTTTCACCAGCAAGGAACTGATGAACATTCAGAGTTATACGCCAAACGGAAGCTGGGCTACCGATGATATTCTTGTTCCTGAAACAATCAAAACCTTAGATTCCACTCCGAATCAGCCGGACTTTACCTACACCATTACCGTAGGTACACATGGTGATTATCCAAAGACTCCGGTTATCGCAAATCCGGTATATACCGTCAGCGGTGTGGATGATGAAGAAAAGAAAAACCAGTGGACTTATTACGTCAACCAGTTAAATGAAGTAGATACATTCCTGAATGATCTGATTACAGAGCTCTCCAAGAGAGATGAAGATACCATCGTGGTAGCGTTCGGTGATCATCTTCCAACCATGGGTCTGGAAGACTCCGATATGAAATCCGGTGATATCTACAAGACAAAATATGTCACATGGAATAACATGGGATTAAAGAAGCAGGATGCAGATCTGTATGCATACCAGCTGATGGCAAGCATTACGGATTCCACAGGTATTCATGAGGGAACCATCTTAAATTACCATCAGACCCAGATGAACAACACAGACCACACTGCATATCTGGACGGACTGGATAATCTGCAGTATGACATTCTTTACGGAAACCGTTACTGCTATGATGGCAAAGACAAATACCCTGCAACCGACATTGTAATGGGAATTGATGATGTAACGATATCTGAGACGTCGGATTCCATCGGCGGATCGGAAGTGTTTGTCTATGGAAACAACTTCACCAAGTGGAGTAAGGTATTTGTAAATGACGAGAAAGTCAATACAACCTTCAGCAATTCCGGTTGTCTGATTATTCCAAAAGACAGTGTCAAAGACGGTGATACCATTAAAGTGTGCCAGATGGGTTCCAACAGTACGATTTTCCGTGAATCCAACACGTACACATACAAAGATCCTGCTGTGGAAGAAACCGTTACGGGAACAGAGTCGGACAGCAATACCGAATCTACAGTTTCAGAAAGCCAGAAATAAGCAAAAAAGACCTGCCAGTGAATTTATTCACTGACAGGTCTTTTCTTGTCTTAAATTGTCTTTAACGCATCCACAGCGGCATCCAGATACGGATTTTCCATCTCATAGAATGCACCGGCATCCGCAGCTTTCGCATATGCCGGATCCAATGGCAGTTTGCCAAGAACTCTGGTTCCTTCTTTTGCGGCAACTTCGTCAATGTTGCTTTCTCCAAACAGTGCGATCTTCTTTCCACAATCCGGGCATTTCAGATAACTGAAATTTTCCACCAGTCCAAGTACCGGTATATGCATCATATTTGCCATATGGAAAGCTTTCTTTACGATCATCTGTACCAGTTCCTGTGGAGATGTAACAATAACGATACCGTCCACCGGAAGGGACTGGAACACGGTAAGCGGTACATCACCTGTTCCCGGTGGCATGTCCACAAAAAGATAGTCCACATCGCCCCAGACAGCCTCATTCCAGAACTGTTTCACAGCCCCTGCAATCACAGGTCCTCTCCAGACAACCGGTGCCTCTTCATCTTCCATCAGAAGATTGATGGAAACGATTTTGATTCCTTCTTTTGTCTCATACGGATACATTCCTTTTTCGTCACCGACCAGCTGACCGTGTGCTCCAAACATCTTTGGAATGGACGGTCCGGTAATATCGGCATCCAGAATTCCCACTTTATATCCGGCTTTCGCCATCTGTACCGCCAGGGAAGAAGTGACAAATGATTTACCGACACCACCCTTTCCGCTGACCACTCCAATCACATGTTTGATATTGGAATATGCATTCATCGCTTCGAGCATACTCTGCGGATTCTGAGAATTATGGGAACATCCCTCACAGCTTTCTTTGGAACAGGATGATGCTCCGCTGCAACTTGAATTTTCTGGCATAATGATAGCCTCCTTGTTAATTATTTAATGATTTATTTATATAGACTGCCCAGTCTTTGGAATGGGTAGTATATGAAATAAGCTTTTCCGATAATTTTATCTTTGCTGACATAGGTATGATCCCAATATCTGGCATCATAGGAATCATTCCGGTTGTCTCCAAGCACCAGATAACTGTCTTTGGGAACCTCAAACTCAAACGGTCCGGTTGCCTCTGTCCATGTCTCTTTCAGGTAATCCTCCTTCAAAGGAGTCTCAGAGTCATTGATATAGATTTTCGCATCCTCAATGGTAACCTTTTCTCCGGGCAGACCAATCACACGCTTGACGTATTTTTGCGTTTCGTCATCCGGGAACCGGAAAATCACGATATCTCCTCTCTTCGGTTCTGTAAACTGATACGCCAGCCGCAGCCCGAACAGGTCATCGCCCGGTTCAATGGTATGCTCCATCGATCCGGTCGGGACTGTTGCATTGATGATCACGTAATTCTTCAAAACCATCGCCAGCGCGAAGGCTGCCAGCAGAGTGACTACCCAGCTGAGCACTTCCCGCAGAGGCGAAGAAGCTTTCTCCTTTCCCTCGCCCTTTGGATCATTGTCCATCTTTATTTCTTCTGTCAATATTTCTTTTTTTTCTTCCATAATCACTCTACTCTCTTGGTGCAAACCACCAGTCAATAAAATCTTCCCTGCGGAAAACCAGTCCCACAAGTCCCAGATCCACACGTTCTTTCTGTGTCAGGGTCTGCGCAATAAATTCATTCACAGATACATCAAAATCGCCTTCCAGGCACCAGATACAGCTCACTGTCGGCACATTCTCCTGATTTTTCCAGTCATCTACGAACGAACCGCCGAAATCAACAATCTTATTCCAACGATGCTGCGTATTGATAACCCGCTGCTTGATATTCTCATAGATGACCTCCATCATCCGGTGAACTTTCGGGTGATACATCACAGGCTCAAGAATCCTTAAGAGTCGGTGCTTTGGATTGACACGCAGTTCCAGCGTTCCGTTTGCCGTATTCGTCACCATACAGAAAATCTCGTTATCCGGAAACGTTTCCGGCCGCAGATGATACTGATAACGATATGGTACCACACTTTTTATCATATGGAAATCTGCATCCATTTCTTCATATATAACACCCGGACATTCACTGCTTATCACATAGTGCATGCTACCCTGATAAGGCGCCAGAAGCTGGCAGAACAGATCCCGGTTCTTTTCGAATACAATCAGCTGGTATTCTGCCAGAAAACGCCGGAAATCCATAATATGGTTCTGCCTATAATATGTAAACAGCCCCTTGCTGATAAATGCAATCCTTATGCTTTTTCCGGTATAACCCTGAATAATTGTTGCAACCGGAAGTTCAATCTCTCTCCCTTTTAAATAAACTTCCACTGTGACAGCTTTGCCAAGCAGCTGCATCTCTTCTTCATACTCTGTCAGAACCGGCTGCTGTCCGCTGGCAATATACTGGTTCAGCCCCAGCGGATTGGATGCAAAATGTTCTACAATCCGTCTGCCGATCAGCCTGCGCAGCTCCGTCAGATTTTCATCATGCGCCACATCATCCCTTGCCAGCCGCAATGTCAGGAATTTTTTCCGTAAATGCAGATGATACGTCATATGCCTGAGCCACTCCGGTTTTAACCCCAGATCTTTCTTTTCATCGGTCACAAGAAACCCCTGCTGATACAGGCAGGATGTCCCGATCAGTCCCTGATGTTTGGAATTATAAATCCAGATACACCCCTCCATCAGTTCATCCATGATACGAATCGATATGATTCCAAGAATATCCGCGAACGGATTGTCCATGATATGATTCTGTTCCCGCAGCGTCACGCTTTTTTCATCAAAGGAAATCTGAATGGGAAATGGCTGATACAGCATATAGTGCTGTACTGCGTGCACCAGCCTCTGAAAGGACAGATTCTTCACATATTTCGGCCGTAACACCAGCGTAATTCTGGTTCCGGACTGTTCCCGGTTGGAATTGATATATTCCATCGTTTCCGCCCCTTCAATCCATTTTGCGGTAACCGGCTCTAACGACTGGCGATCCGTAACATTCCACGCGGTATTTACCGATTTGTCCTTTCTCGACTCAATCAACAGTGCCCGTGCAACCATAAATCCGGAAAGCATACCGACTCCAAACTGCGCCACCGGTTCATAATGAAGCTGCTGTGCGGAAAAATCCTCGCTCTGATAAAAACTCACGCCGATTTTGGCAACATACTGCTCAATATCCCTGGCATTGATTCCGATTCCGTTATCCTCAAACACCAGACGCTGCGTTTCGGAATTATACTGAATGGAAATTTGAGGAGAATACGGATTTCGCATGGAATTTAAGGCTCTTGCCTCCTCCATCTCCAGAAACTCTGTTCCCCAGCTCCATTCCAACGCCGCCCTGGTATTGCATGCATCAATGGCATTTTGAAGAAACTCCCGGATATAGGCATCCGGATCTCCGTAAAACTGCGTACTTGCAAAGGTCGATATGATATTTTCCTGATCCATACCTACTTTGCACTGTTTCATAGCTGTTCCTCATTTAATAAAATTGCCTGAACCACAAACCGCTTATCTGCCTGTCTGCTCACACAGGTTGATAAAGTCAGCAGATGACTGTCCACCGAAAGCTGGATTTTGTCCTTTACCTCCGGCGAATTCTTGGATTTTTTCACAATGCTTTCAAGATAACTTACACGTCCCTCTTTCGTTGAAAAGTCATTGGTGTGCAGAATATGTGCATCGTCCGTCTTATATGCCGCAAAAATCTCATACACGAGCACCTTTTCCTTTGTATACACATATATATACGGAAAATTGTTAAAAAATGTCTGGTCTTCATAGTTGTGGAGAGAAGCAAACATTGTGTCATTGCGCATATTGTGCCCATACACGACGGTATCAAAATCCGTAAACTCTTTACTGTTTGCCTTCTCTGTATAAATACATCCAGGATATCCCCTGGTACCATTCATATTGTAATTCAGATAATAGGAATCATCACTCGGATGCTGTAACACCGGATAATCCACCCCGGTTCCCGGAATGTAGATCCATGCGTAAATATCCTGATTGACTCCCTTTAATTTTTTCCAGTTTAAATTTTTCTGTGGAATTTCTATTCCTTTTTGTTCCAGTTCGCTGTCTTCGGTCTGCACTTCCTGTGCCACATTCTCCGTCTCAGTCTGCGTATCTGACGGAATATTGATCTGATTATCATTCACCTGATTCTGCAGATCATTTACCTGGGCAGAAAGCTTTTCATATTCTTTCTGTGCATTCTTCTGAACCATCCAGCTTCTTCCAAATATTATGAGTACCACGATCAATACAACTGCCAGAACAATGGTCAGAATTTTATAGATATTGATCGTTCTGTCGTTCTTTCTCTGTCTTTTCATAAAATAGTTTTCTTTCTTTAAAATTGAGGCAGGGCGGCAGATTCCATTCCACCGCCCTCACGTGATGCCATGCATCACCTATCCATAGACCTACATGCTAAATAAAATTGTATCCAGTGAGATTAATTCTTACGTGCTTTTCTTCCGCATACAACAATACCTGCTGCCGCAAATACTGCAACGAACGGAAGTGCCGGAAGCGCTGCCCCGGTTTTCGGAGATGTCTTATAGGAAACAGATCCGGAAACGGATGTTCCTTTCTGACTTCCTGCTCCACTTTTGCCATTGACACGGGCAGAAGAACTCTTTGTGGAAGAATTCCGTACGGAATTCTTTCCATCGGTATAACCATCTGTATAACCGTCATCATAATCATCCTCGAAACTGTCCTCTCCATCGTCATAAGACTGTGGATAGTTTACTGTCACATTCTGATTTACACTAACCGGATTATACTGATTATTGGTCTGTGAGTTGTTCTGGTTGTTGTTGTTTGTCTGGCTGCTGCTGTTGGAATTGTCATTTACATTGGAATTTGTATTTGATCCCTGGGAATTTTCATCCTTTGACGGATCTGTTGTAACGGTAGGATTCACATTTGAACTGTACCTTACAACTATAACCGGTGAAAATGAATACAATGTAACCGTGACTTTGCCATTGGAAACGCTGTCCGGCTTTACAGTCTGCCAGCTTCCGCTTTTTAATTTATGTAATACATAAACATTGTCTCCAGCCTTAATTCCACTTGCACAAATCGTTACTTTGATTCCTTTGGATGTATTCGTTGCAGACGGAACACTGATATCAGACATGGCCATGACGGTTGCACTTCCGTTCTGTGCACTTGCCACAGCATTTGCCTGACGGTTTCCCTCGCGGTAAACATCTTTGTCCACACCCTTGGAAGAAACCGTGATAAGCTCATTGTTTGCATTATAACCGCTGCTTTCAACGGTTGTTGCCTTATTCAGCTCATTGGTTCTTTGAACCAGTGCCGTATCACTTGTTGGTGATGGATCTGCAAACACGGTTGTGCCCATTGTAAATACCAGCATCATAGCTGTCACAACTCCTGTGAAAATTTTCTTTTTCATCGCAATCTACCTCCTTTCCACGTAATATAAACTGCATGTAACTCTATCTATATCAAGTGCGCGCGCACTGGATACCTTATTGTACGGGTGTATAAAACACCTTCATAATGAGTTCTTCCATGGCATCTTCATCGACATGGTACTCCTCATACCGTTTCCCGTCAATCGGCTTTCCCTCCACCGTTTTTCCGGGAACCGTATACATCTGGTCTTCTGAAAAACCGTAATTCATCAGCTGCTCAATCATACTTGTGAAATCCACACTGGTTACCAGATAATCGGAAACAGAATTGTAAATTTCTGTCACCTGATCCGGGTTTTCTGTGGATACTTTTTTTAATTTATCCATATAGGCAACAATATACTGTTCTTCGCGCTGCAGACGCTTTGTTGCACTGTCATATTCTTCGGTATCCCTTCCATGCAGGTAATAATAAGCCTGCATCCCATTCAGGGTTACTTTTTGCCCTTTCTTCAAATTCACACCGGCTTTTGGAAACGAAATATCCTGCTGTACAGTCACTTCCACTCCTCCCACAGCATCATTCATCTGTGGGATTCCCCCCATATTCATCGCAAGATAACCGCTGATCGGAATATTTTGAAACAGGCCGGAAACCGCATCCACGGTTTTGCTGCAGCTGAGGCGCTTACCGTCCCCGAATGCATGCTGCAAACAGATCTGAGTTTTAAGCGGTCCCATATCAATACCTTCTTCATCACACAATTCGATATCTGCCATCGTGTTTCGATTGATGGAAATGACCTGCAGCTGCTCTGTTTTGTTGTTTACAACAAGAAGAAACAGTGCATCGGACTGCCCGCCTTGGGTATAATCGCTGCTTCGCTGTACCGGACCATCGATATCAACCCCCATCATGAGGTAGGTTTTGATATCTGTATTATACAGATACTCTTTTCCCTGATAAGCAACTACACCCTCCTGCCACTTTTCCTGACCGGAATCGTGTGTGGTATCTGTCTGCCCCGCAACCTGCTGCTCATAAGAATTTTCTGTATCATCTGCAATGTGGAAGCCGGCATTTTCCGCCTTCGTTTTGACCCCTGCCACAATCACAAGTGCAAGAATCACCACCATCATTCCGGACATAAAATACAATGCATTATGAAGTTTTGTCGATGGTTCATGCATTCTTCTCATGATGTTCTCCGTAATTTCCATAATAGCTGCCATAATAGCCGCCATAGTAGCCACCCTCATAGCCGCTCTTCTTCATCCGTACTTTGTTCAGTACCGCACCAAGTACCCTCACTCCGGAAGCTTCCATCTGCTTTTTGACAGTCTGGATCAGACGTCCGCTTGCCATGCCCTGGGCAATAACAAGAATCGCACCATCACAGTGTTTTGCGATCACTGCTGCGTCGATTGCAGCTCCGATCGGCGCACAATCCAGCAATACATAATCAAAATGTTCTTTTGCAAAATTAAGTAACTCGGTAAAATACTTTTTTTCCAGAATTTCTGTCGGGTTTGGTACTGACGGACCGGCAAAAATCATAAACAGGCCCGGAATCGTTGTACCGTAAAGTACGTCTTCGAGTTTTCTCTGTCCGGACAGAAAATGGGATAATCCATAGATTTCTCTTCCATCCGAAGCCACTGCCCGTAATCGTCCCACGTATACGGATTTACGCATATCGGTATCGATCAGCAATACACGTTTGCCGGATTCCGAAAAAGAACGTGCCAGATCCATCGTCACGGTACTTTTCCCTTCGTTTGGCATGGCAGACGTCACAACGATGGTGCAGATATCATCTCCGCAGAACTGGATATTGGTTTTTAATGCCCGGAGTGATTCTTTCATCGTATAATTTTGTTTTTTCAGATTCTCAAATGTTACCGATTTCATTTCTTTTTCTTCCTTCTCTTACGCTTGCGCTCTTTTTCCCCATCGTATTCGGCTTCTTCCAAAGGAAGCGTACCAAGAACATTCAGCCCCAGCTTCCTTTGTACATCATCTGCATTCATAATCGTATCATTGAACAGATAAACCACCACAATAACCGCAATCGCCAAAAACATGCCAAGTATTCCTCCGACCGCCGTATTTTTCATGGTATTCGGGCTGACCGGTTCTCCGTCGGAATATCCCTTTTGAATGATATTCGGTGCATCCTGATCCATTTTCTGTTGGATAAAGGCCACACTGACACGCGCAATCTCATCCGCAATCTTTTTTGCCATGGATGGGTTTGCATCGCGCACCGTAATCTCGAGGATTCGCGAGTTGGAAGGATTATTCAGGGTAATTTTTTTCTTCAGGGAACTGTAGGTCTCGTCCAGTCCGAGATTCTCAATTACCTGCTCAAGCACGGGACGCCCCTCTACGATAACCATATAATCGTTTGTCAGACTTGTACCTGTCTGTATATCCGCAAGACTTGTAATCGACATGCTTTTGGACAATACATAAAACTGGGATGTTGACTCATATTGCGGCACCATTACAAACCTGCTGATACAATATGCGGTCACGGCTCCGATAATCAGTGCAAACAACACCCATTTCCAGAAAGAAAGGATCTCTAAAACGAGATCTTTCAGATCAATTTCAATTTCATCATCATTTTCAATTACAATACGTTCCTGTTGTAACTGCTGCTCCATATCAATGCTCCATTACTAACTATTTCATTTCTCCGGTCAGAATCTTTGCCGGATGATTCACCAAAAGCTGATCTGCATATTCCCTGCCAAATTTTTTTTCAATCAGCTCATAGCATTTTCCCATATGATTGGCACGGTTTTTTATTCCATGACTGTCCGATGCAATCGCATCCACACATTCTGCCTTCAGCATCTTTTTACAGTATTTCTTTGGACCCATACCCTCAAGTCCGAGTACCGCATCCGCATTCACCGTAATCCATGCCCCAAGATTGCGCAGCTCCTCTGCCAGCTGTAAATCTGCAAGTGCTCCATACCGCTCCACATGTGCAAATACCGGAATATATCCGTGCAGAACCAGTTCCTGCGTCATCTGGTAAATATAGGCATATTCACTGTCGTGCGAATACTCACACAACACATACCGCGAGCCGGCCATTGTCCGGCATCTGCCACTGTCAAGTGCCTCGACAATATGACTGTTCACATGGTATTCGGTGCCCAATGCAAGATAAATTCCAAGTTTCTGTGCATACGGCTCCAGAATACGGAAATGTTCTTCAATTTCTTCCTTCGGATAAGCAAACATGCCGTGCCGGTAATGCGGTGTCAGGATCATTGCAGAAATGCCCTGCTCTTTTGCTGCCTCAAGCATCGCCACAGATTCTTCTATTGTTTTTGCTCCGTCGTCTACTCCGTATAGAAGGTGACAGTGAATATCGATCATGGTTTTCCTTGCCTTTACTTTTTTATACCTTATTATACTATATCGACCATTTTCTTGCAATCTTTGAGCCGTTTTTCCCTCTTTTGACACAACTTTTTGTATTTCTCGGATTTCCACAATTGATTTCCCGGCAAACATAGCGTATAATGGTCATGAAAAGCGAATAACACTTGACAAACTTCGGTTTTCGGGGTACGCTTATATGAGTCCATATAAGGACGGTACAATATTTGACCATCAGGCTCAGGCGGTGAGAGTACCGCACGCATAAACAAGTAGGCTTTATTCTCTGAACTGTCAGTATTACAGCTCAGTATGTCATAGATTTCATTGATCTGTTTTTTACAGCAAGCGCGATTGTCCAGCGCAGGGATTTGTTTTCACAACATGACATGCTGCCTGTTGAAAACGCAGTACAGCAGATGCGGACTATTTGGATCAGGAATTCCTGCGGAGGGTTCCGGTATCCGTCGTGTGCTCACACCCCTGCCGGAGAGGTTAAACTCCGGAACTGCCTAGCAAGTCCGAATACAATTGAACAGAACAAACATATATTTATCTAAAAACCCTATGCATAATGCATAGGGTTTTTTGTTTCTTCTTTTCTGTTGTCCGTTACAAAGTAATGATTCCAAGTGCATTTAATACCGAACTGAATAAAATCAGCAGTACCAGTATCGGTGCAACATACTTGATCAATACAATATACAGTTTCTTACTCTTAAATTTCTGTGTGGAAGATTCCACTTCATCCGTAATCGTCTCTGGTTTCACAATAAAACCGACAAATACACAGGTCAGGAATGCCACAATCGGCATAAGGACACTGTTGGATATAAAATCGAAGAAATCCAGAATACTCATTCCGTGAATCGAAAAACCGCTCCAGATTCCAAATCCAAGAGAAGACGGAATTGCCATCAACACCGTATAAACGGTTACACAGACCGTAATAAATTTACGGCTCTTTTTTGTCTTATCCACGAAAATGGAAACCACTGTCTCCATCAGGGAAATGGACGATGTCAGTGCAGCAAACAATACCAGCACAAAAAATACCGTTCCGATCAGGTGTCCTCCCGCCATACTGTCAAACACTTTTGGCAGTGTAATAAACATTAGTGTCGGTCCTGCCTTCAACGATGCCTGATCTCCACCGGAAAACACAAACACGGCCGGTACAATCATCAGTCCTGCCAGAAATGCAATTCCGGTATCAAAGATTTCGATATTCCGCACACTGCTCTCTATATCCTCATTTTTCTTCATATAGGAGCCATATGTAATCATAATGCCCATCGCCAGCGACATGGAATAAAACAGCTGTCCCAGTGCCGCCAGGAAAGCATTCGCACTGATCTTGGAAAGATCCGGCTTTAAGTAGTAGACAATTCCTGCCCCTGCTCCCGGACGGGTCACAACAAATACCGCAATAATAACGGAAAGGACTACCAGAAGCGGCATCAGCACTTTGCTGATATTTTCAATTCCTTTATTTACGCCAAGCAGAATCACAACCGAAGTGGCAAGGATAAAAAATACCAGCCACATCACCGGTTCCCCAGTCCTTGCAATAAAATTTGAAAAATAATCATCTGCTGCCGCTGCATTTCCGCTTCCTGTAAGAAATGCCCATGCAAATTTGATGACCCATCCGCCGATCACACAGTAATACGGAAGAATGATAATCGGCACAATACTGGCAAGAATTCCAATGAAACCGCACTTTTCATGCAGCGTGCTGAATGCATACAGTGCACTTTTCCCGGTTTTTCTGCCTAGTGCAATTTCTGTGATCATAAGTGCAAATCCAAACGTAACCGCAAGGATCACATAGATCAGTAAAAAAGAACCTCCACCGTATTTTGCGGCAAGGTAAGGAAACCTCCACAGATTTCCAAGTCCGACAGCAGATCCCGCAGCGGCAAGAATAAAGCCCATTTTGCTGGAGAAACTGCTGCCATGTTTTTTGTGTTCGTTCATAACAGCCCCCTTAATCATAGTTTCAGGAGGCAGACCGTTTATAATTTAAACCGATATCCGACTCCCCAGATGGTCTCGATGTACTGCGGCTTGTTCGTATTCATCTCAATCTTCTCTCGAATCTTTTTGATGTGTACGGTAACCGTTGCAATATCACCGATAGATTCCATATCCCATATTTTACGGAACAATTCCTCTTTTGTAAATACATGATTTGGATTCTCTGCCAAAAAAGTCAGCAAATCAAACTCTTTTGTCGTAAACTGTTTCTCTTCTCCATTGACCCATACCCGGCGCGCCGTCTTGTCTATTTTAATGCCCCGGATCTCAATGATATCATTCTGTGGCATATTGCTGCCGATCAGTCGCTCATACCGTGCCAGATGTGCCTTCACACGAGCTACCAGTTCACTCGGGGAAAACGGTTTTGTCACATAATCGTCTGCCCCCAGTCCGAGCCCGCGAATCTTGTCAATATCATCCTTTTTTGCAGAAACCATAAGGATTGGTGTATTCTTTATCTCACGGATCTTTTTACAGATTTCAAATCCATCTACTCCCGGAAGCATGAGATCTAAGATAAACAGATCAAACTCCTCATGCAGGGCTCTTTCGAGTCCTTTGGTTCCGTCATTTTCAATTTCCACTTCAAAGCCACTCAGTTCCAGATAATCTTTCTCCAGATCTGCAATAGCCACTTCATCTTCAACGATCAGTATTCTGCTCATTTGCTGTTACCTCCTGATATTTGCGTATTACAAAGTACATGGTAGTGCCGGAATCTTCTTTGCTGGTTGCCCAGATTTTCCCTCCATGATCCTCTATGATCTTTTTTACAATGGAAAGTCCGATTCCGCTGCCACCGGTTGCCGAATTTCTGGAAGCATCCGTCCGGTAAAACCGGTCAAAAATATACGGCAGATCTTTCTGTGCAATTCCTCTTCCATCGTCTTCGATTTCCACCTGAATAAAGTCCCCCACATCCTTGATACGGATATTGATGAACTTTTCTGTTTTATTCATATATTTTACGGAATTTCCTATAATATTATTGATCACTCTGCGCAGCTGCTCCGGATCTGCAATAATCTGGGTATCCGGCGTTGCATAATTAAAATAGGATAACGCAATCCCCTTTGCTTCCAGATCCAGTCCGATTTCTTCCACGCAGTCTTTAAAATATGCGGCAACATTCAGTTTTGCAAAGTCATACGGAATACGGTTGGTATCAATTTTGGAATACAATGTCAGTTCATTGATCAGCGTATCCATTTCGTTTGCCTTATTATAAATCGTCCGGATATACTTATCGAGTTTTTCCGGAGTATTGGCAACGCCGTCCATAATGCCTTCCGAATACCCCTTTACTGCCGTAATCGGCGTCTTCAGATCGTGGGCAATGTTGCTGATGAGTGCACGGTTTTCTTTTTCATTACTGAGTTTTTCCTCCGCATTATCCTTCAGACGCTGACGCATCTGTTCAAACGTCGTGCAGAGCTCACCGATCTCATCGTCGCCCTGGGTATCCAGCGCAAAATCCAGATTACCTTCCTTAATATTCTCCGCTGCCACCCGCAGCTTCTGGATCGGTGTGATCATGCTCCGGTAAATCCACACAATCATCATAACCGCCGTCAGTAACAGGATAATTACCACGCAGATAATTCCCCATACAATAAACTGGCGGATTTCCTGCCCGGTAGCGTCAAAGGACGTGACAATATATGCCGTACATTTTTCTCCCGAATCCAGCTTGAAATCTACCTGTTTTACCAGAATTTCATCATCCCGGTCGATATATTTGTCCACCCCATGCCGGGAACTGTTTTCTCCGTATCCCGGAAGTTCCGAAAGGATCTTTTCATTTTCACTTCCGCCGTTGAACGAAATTTTCTCTCCGATCCTTACAATCAGATAAGAATATTTCTGCTTCAGATCCTCATTGATCTCGGTGAGATACGAAGCATCTTCCATTTTCGAAGGGGATAATCTGATTGTCTTTTTGATTTTTTCAAAATCCAGTGCCGTATAACGGTTTAACAGCGGCACAGAATTGATAATACTATAGGCATCCGCATTCTTAATTCCATACGTCTGCTCGATCACATGCGATTGAAAATTACAATAGGCGCTGATCGTGGCAATCGCCAGGATCGATGGCACAAAGATAATAATACAGAACGAAATGATCAGTTTGGTTTTTATCTTCATTCGTATTCCTTCCCTATAAAAAAATAAGACACAGAACAAACTCTGTGTCTTATTATATCATTCTTTTATAAAAAATTATGTAAACTTTTCATAAATTAAAGGTACTTCTTTAAAGCCTCTGCCTTGTTTGTTGCCTCCCATGGGAGATTTAAGTCATTGCGTCCGAAGTGACCATAAGCAGCTGTCTGACGGTAAATCGGACGGCGCAGATCCAGCATCTTGATAATTCCTGCCGGACGAAGATCAAAGTTCTCACGTACAATCTTTACCAGCTCATCATCTGCGATCTTTCCTGTACCGAATGTATCAACCATGACAGAAGTAGGCTGTGCAACACCGATGGCATAAGATAACTGAATCTCACACTTATCAGCAAGACCTGCTGCAACAATGTTCTTTGCAACATAACGTGCAGCATATGCTGCGGAACGGTCAACCTTTGTGCAGTCTTTTCCGGAAAAAGCTCCGCCGCCGTGACGTGCATATCCACCATAGGTATCAACGATGATCTTACGCCCGGTCAGACCTGCATCTCCGTGTGGTCCGCCGATTACGAAACGTCCGGTCGGATTGATAAAGAATTTGGTATCTCCATCGATCAGCTCCTTTGGAAGGATCGGATCAAAGACATATTTCTTAATATCCTCATGGATCTGTTCCTGGGTAACGTCCTCATCATGCTGGGTAGATAAAACAACTGCCTCAAGTCTCTTTGGCTTTCCTGCTTCATCATACTCTACAGAAACCTGTGTCTTTCCATCCGGACGAAGGTAGGTAAGTGTTCCGTCTTTACGAACCTTTGTAAGCTGTAATGCCAGCTTGTGTGCCAGTGAAATCGGATATGGCATAAATTCCGGTGTCTCATTGGTTGCATATCCAAACATCATTCCCTGATCTCCGGCGCCGGTATCCAGATCATCTGTCAGCTCGCCCTCTTTTGCCTCAAGTGCCTTGTCAACACCCATGGCAATATCTGCGGACTGCTGATCTAAAGCTACCATAACCGCACAGGTATGTCCGTCAAAACCGGTCTTTGCATCGTTGTATCCGATCTCGTTTACAGTCTTTCTTACAATTGCAGGAATATCAAGAGTTGCCTTTGTTGTAATTTCTCCTGTAACAAGTACGAAACCGGTACAGCTTGCTGCCTCACAGGCTACACGGCTCATCGGGTCTTTTTCCATCAGTGCGTCCAGAATGGCATCAGAAATCTGGTCACAGATTTTGTCTGGATGGCCTTCGGTAACGGATTCGGATGTGAACAGAACTTTGGGCATAAAAAGCTGCCTCCTTAAAAAATATAGGGTTCGTCGAAGGTTGCGGGGTCATTTTTATCAAAATCACGAGGCTGTGCCTCCAGCGCGGCGAGAATTTCACCCTCTTCAGACAGGCAGAGGGAGATTTCCCGCAATGCTTCCGCGATGCGGGCGCATTTTCTGCGAAGCTCTTTCTGTTTCAGCTTCATTGCGCTGTTGATGTTCTCCATATTCGGCTTTTTCACTTCCTTTTCTCATTTTCTGTATTCATTATACCAAAAATTTTGGACATTTTCCAATGAACGG
>ERZ824575.1399-NODE-1399-length-23029-cov-3.547663_pt1 | contig 23029 bp, 20 predicted proteins | sample MGYA00519470_ERZ824575 | MGnify/ENA primary metagenome ERZ824575 (study PRJEB31778, sample SAMEA3449170) | human gut metagenome | biome: human gut; feature: human-associated habitat; material: faeces | place: United Kingdom | collected 2010/2012 ...
CTGTCGTATCCCGTGTTCATCGGCGGCGGCTCTATCTTGATGCGTCCCGTCATTGAGAGCGAACTCGGTCGTGATGATTATCTCTTCATCGACGACCCTCGCGCCAACGCGATTGGCTATAAAATGATGGCAGAAAGCAGGTTGGCTGCCGAAAATCGTTGATTGCGGGGTGATACACCTTGGCATCATCGAAACAAGACAAGGGTAATCAGGTGAGACTTCCGGTTTCTTTTGTCCTCACAGACCCGAAACAGAAGGCGGCTTACGATATTCTGAAAAACGCAGGATATGGAAAGCGGACACCGACTATCGTAGATGCGCTTTTGAACTCTCTTCAAAGTGTTCCTGAGAGCGTCAGCCTCGAACAACGCCCTTCCTCAACGGAACTCCGAAATGTGATAGAAGAAGCTGTTGAAACTGCATTGCGCAAGTATCAGCTTTCTGGTTCTGCAGTTCAGACTCCCGAACCGCAAGTTTCGGTCCAAGACGTTGTGGCAAGGAAACCTTCTAAGGCACATAAATCCGTGCCTTCTCCATTGCCAAGACAGCCAAAGCCTCTTGAACGTCCCATGGGCAAGCAGATGCCAGAACCGGATAGACCGGCGGCTTCCGATGGAAATATGGATGTGCTGCTATCTATGGCGGACGCTTTCTATTAAAAATAAAGAGCCTCGTACACCAGATAAACTGGATTGTACGGGGCTCTTTTTGTTTGTCGAATTACTTGCTTTGCTCTTCTTTGGCTTTTTCCTCGTTCTGAAGATTCTGCGCAAAAGCGGTGAGAACTTGCGAGCAGCGGCGTCTTACCATAGCAGAGGAAGGACCTTCTTGATTAAGATTGGCGATATCTGCGGCAGCGTTATAAATGATATGTGGGCCGAGAGCTTCGATGGAAGCACCAATTTGCATGTAATCGGCGAATCTCTCTGCTCTGTTTTTTTCACTCTGAATGTTGATGAGTTCTGAAATGTCGTAGTGGAAAACATAGCAGAACGCCAACACCAACTCGAGCGGCATCTGCTTTGTGCCTTCCCGAATGTGCTGGATGGTTTTATAAGAGCATGTAGAGCCTAGAAGCGTGTTGTAGAATGTCGTAACATTTAGCCCTGACGCGATTCTCTGAGCTTCCATTACAGACAATATCTGTTTCTGAGTTTCTTTGTTCCACGAATCAAGCGGCATCCGAATTTGATTTGCGTATTGAACAACGTTATCCATGGAAATGTCTATATCTTGATTTGTCAAACTCATGCACCTCCTGACAGTATTTCATGGGAGCATACCCCTATATACAGTATATCACAAAGTTGTATAAAACGCAATTTAATTCAATAGTATCAACAGTTTTGTGACCGCTGTCCATCATATTGCAACGTCCGGAATTTTGCTAGACAACAAGTTGTACATATAATGTGCTCAAAATTTGGATGCACACTATATATTGTGGTCAGATGTGCATTTTTCTATTGTAAACCACTATATATTGTGGTATAATGCAAATATGATACAAGATATAGTGTCCGGGACATTAAAAAGTATTCTTGCGCGTCTGTGCGAATTGGCTATCATTTGAGGTAGTATCCTGTTAAAGATAGCGAGGAACAATGCTTTGAGCTAAGCCTGAACATCGAAGACAAATCATGGCGACAACGAAACCTGAAATAATAACAATCATTTGAGTCGAGGAAGTGTGTTTATGATATCAAGTAAAAGACCTATCGTTGTATACATTGAACAGGCAAGAATCCCGGACGAGACAACAAGCATCACGAGAAGCGAAGTGCCCATCACCGGCGATATCGTGGTCCACCATCGTATTCAGAATGGAGCCAATAACAAAGCTATGGGTGATGGCTTTTTGAAAGAATTGTATGACGTCCTTAATGGAGCGGTCGGCGAGAACCTGAGATTTGAAGATGGGGCTTCTGTTTTTGTCTATACTTCCTGTGCAAGAAGCATTGAGAATTATGAGAATTTTGAACGAAATATTCGGTTTGGGTCCGATTTACCAGTACATAGTTTCCGAGCGTGCCAGAAAATCTTCAATCTTTGCAAAGAAAATCATTATGATTTGCACATGTCTGAAAATACAATGCTTGGTGAAACCATCAAAAGCGACGCGAGAGCTGAGCTTTTGAATGTTTTGAGGAAAACAGGGGAGAGGGGGAAAATGAATGATGGCACTGGAAAATAATCTGGTTGTGGATTCGGATGCTGAACTGAAAGCTTTCTTGAGTTCCATCCTGTCCTCGGAGGGAATTGTTGTGAACATCAATCGAACTTTTATTGCCTACAACAACGGCACGAACCGCAATAGGGTGTTTGCCCGATGCGCGAACCGGATGGCGCAAAAAGGAACCGACGAAAAATTCGTTGTCATTGCCTTGATGTGCTATCCGGCATTGAACTGGATTCTCAAAGCACGAGATATCGATGCTATGATTGAACAGCTCCATGATATGGATACGGACGGTTCAGTCCGTAACATCTCGGAGATTCAGTCACTGTTGGAAAACAGCACAGGTTACGTAAAGCCTCGTTTACATCTGGAAATGCGTAAACTTTTCTTTGCGAGATGCCAACAGCTGGTGGATGCAGTTGATGATGCAATGAATCGGGCGGTATTCCGGAGTGCTCAGCCTTGCAAGCCAGCCCGCATTTCACTGGCAATGGCAATGCTTCGTGGCTCTATTTTGGACAGCGACCCGGTATCTGCCGTTATGATTCGGAATAACTTTGATGGAATCATCGAAGATATTGCGAAAGTCGGTGGCGAAGCCATCAAGGAACTGGTTCTCCAGTTGGCTCCCAATGAGGGAGTTGTCCAGGGCGCTGAAGCTGCTTATCTCTATCACAACACAGAGGTACTGCTTCGTGAATATTCCCGTATCACGCATCCGTCAAGCGTTGACGGAAACAGTACCCTGCGCTTGATTGCAACTGCTGGCAATCAGTTGGATGCATCTGACCATAAATCGGATGCACGCTATGCTCAGGCACAGATTCTTTTGCAGTATGCAAAGTTGATTGGCGGCGCAATCGAGCTGCTGAAACAGTTCCCGGACGGTGACTCGAAACTCTACGATGTGCTGATGCTCGTCGTCAATGAGAAGTATGGCCCGAACGGAACCGATGAAGCAACTCTTGCCAAACAAGTAGGAATCAACAGTTCTTACTTTTGCGAAAAGAAACATCGCGCATATACCGCACTCTCTGCTCTTTTGTGGGGATGCGATATTGAGTCTTTGCTATCTTTGCTTAGCAAGGATTAGTTTTCTGTTACCCAAAATCGAGACTGGAGTTTCGACTAATCGGATTTCAGCTTGGTTTGGTAGATAACCCATAAGTATGTATTAACCTCGTGTCCCATCATCAGGGATATGGGGTCGATAAAACACACGTAAAATCGAGACTGTAATTTCGACTAATGGCAGGAGGTTAGCGAAAATGGCAAGCAACAATGGTTATCTTACACACTGCCGCATCTGCGGTACACCGATTTTCAGCCTGGGGAACCGTCAATTTTGCTCTGCGTGCTACGCTCAGAACCGGCGCAATGCAGCACATCGCAGCAATGCGGAAGCCAAAATGAGAAGAGAACAGGCAAAGCGCGAGGAGGAAAAAATGAAAGCATCTAATAAAACTGTTACGAGCGCACAGGAATTGGCTATGAGAGCAAAGCTCTCTGAAATGGGTGGTATCTCTTACGGGGAACTGTCCTTGTGGGAAATGTCTCACGGCCTGGAGTTCTCTGCATGGGAACACGAATGGGAAAAGCTCAACGGTGGCACGAATTCTGACGGCACCAAGTTCCCGGACCATCTGCCGGAAGGGTTCCCGAAGCGCCGTGTTCCGCCGGAGCATCCTTGGGTCCATTCGGCTGCCTGCCATGGCTAATCACCGGAAAAAGTATAAACGGTCTGAGGATTACCGAAACCGGTATATCTTGAATCATCCCGGAATTTTTGGAAAGTTCTACATATGCCCGTATTGTGGACGCATTATGACGCGCAATTCGATGCAGGTTGACCATATCATTTCCATCAATTTGGCTAACGAGCATCGGGCGTACCGAATCCTTGTTCCGAACGATGACATCAACAATATCCGAAATCTAACGGCTTCTTGCCCTGAATGCAATAACAGGAAATCTGATTCGGGCGGCGGCTGGATATTCCTTGGCCGATTCGGCAAGTACATCTTTATTTTGATTTGGGCAATTCTTCTTTTGTCTTGCTTAGCTTTTGTCCTATGCTGCATGTCTGGGACTCTTAAACGTGGCTTTTTGATTCCATATGTTGCAGATGTTGCAAATGTTTTGCTGCACTGGATTTCCGACACGATTGCTCAAATGTTTCGATTTAATACATAACACCACACAAAAACCGAAAGGAGATATTTATTCATGGAACCGAATTCGACTCTGGGCGAGCCTATTGGCGTTGTCCACGTTACTATCAACGGCCAGAAAGTTCCGGCCAATGTCTATGCCGACCGCACCTGCATCATGCCGGATGGCACGATTCGAAAGGTCAAACAGGAGGTGGTCGATGCACTGCTTGCAAAGAAACGTGCGGCAGAGATTCCGGCTCAGACTCCTGCACAACAGGCCCCCGCTGCTCAGCCTTTTATTACCCGCGTTCAGTCTCAGCCTGTTGTTCAGCCCGTGCAGCCTGCCGTACCTCAGCCCGCTGTTCAGACTCCGCAGACCACGATGCAGTATGGCGTTTCTGCTCATGGCGTCTCTCCTGCACAAGCACCTGGATATCAAGTGCCTGTAACGGGTTCTGTTGAACAGCCTTCCCAAGCGACTGCATCCGTTCCCTATATTCCTGACCCCAATGAACTTCCGGACCAGATGACGGCCACTCGCCAGACAATGGTGGCTCAGGAATTGATGCAGCAGGAAGCAAACGAAGCGGCCAAGAAGCGTTTCGGGCTTGGCAAGGGCAAAAAGGAAAAGCCTGCAAGCGACGTTCACCACGCCGCACCGGTGCCGACTCAAGCCACCGCAGAGCCTGCTCGGCCTTCGCAAAAGAAAAAGAGCAGCAAGGTCATTGCAGCAATTCTGGCAGTTGTCATCGTTGGCGGTGTGGCTGGCTATGCTTTCGTACCGTCCGTCTATGATGGTGTAAACGGAGTTCTCACTGCTGTAACCGGACATCAGGTTGGCGTACCTCCTGTATCTGAGAACGGCGATAATGATGTCATCACGCCTCAGCCGACCGTCAATCAGCCCGCATCCGGCAGTACCGACACCACTTCCAATGAAGTAAACAAGGTTCTCGGCGATATCGACATGAGCGGCGATGTCACCATTGAATTTTACGCCAACGTTAAGACTGCAGATGGCAGAGAATATAAAGTTCCTCTGTCTACCGCAAACCTCACCGATGGCACTCTGACCTCGCTTCTTGATTCTGGCGGCTATCCGCTGACTCAGAATGCTCAGTGAATCGGTATCAGCTTACACAAATCAACTTCAAAAAGGAGGATAAGCGGGGCTGATGCCGCTTCTTGCCAACAAGTAAAGAATGCAGCATTAAAAAGCCCAGCCGATTTCGCGTCGGTTGGGCTTTCTCGCTTGAATGAAACATGAACAATATGATTAACTCGCAGAAAATCAAATACGCTCTCTGTGCTGCTGGCAGTGCAGCTCTTGGCCTTATCTTTGCACTGTATACACGAAGAATTGTGCTCATTGCTGCTGGATTTTTCGTGGCCGGGTATTTTGTCGTGGAATATCTGGGAGTTGTACAGAGGGCGAAAGACGGGAAATATGTCACGGTAAAGGCTTTGGCCGTCTCGGCTGACCAGCAGCGCGACATGACCGGCGTTAAAGAGACTTGGCGGTTTGTGCCGGTGGATGAAGATGGAAATCCGCTTCGTGACACGGCTTCTCATGACGTTTTCATTACCGTGAAACAAAAGGACCGCGACTACCATATTGGCGGAACCTACAATATGCTGTTTTGCCTTGAAGGTGATAAGGGGATGAACAGTGAAACACTCGTCAGTATTGAACAGTGCTTTCCAGCTTCCTCGACCGCAAAGAAGGCTCAGGAACCGGTTCAGGAACAGCCCGCAGCGCAAGAGGTTGGTGCAAGCGTGAAGAAAGTGAACTTCCAGAACGTAACCAACAAACCCAAGCTGATTGTGCTGGATAATCGAAACCGTAAGCAGGACGGTGATACTGAATGAACTTTCCGATGATTGTTCTTTTGTGCTTCGTGTGCTGTCTGTTCTCGTGCAGAGTAACGAAAGATAGAAGAACTCTGACGGGAATCGTGGTCATGGGTAGAACCTATAAGCGACGCAGTAAATCGCTGGAAGCGACGGCACTCGAAATCATTGTGACGGATACAGGAAACACTGCCCTTAAATTGGAAGTTCCGGGGTGCAAGGATTATGTTGCTTTGCGCCTGAACCGCCACGAAGTAAAAAAATTCAAGGAAGCCTTGATAGCGTGCGGGAACGAGCCGATGGTCGTGACTCTATTTCAATATAAAGTCAACGGCAAGCACTGTTATATTCTTTATCATGAGCCCGGCAAGGAAGACTCGTACCCGAAATTTGACGGTGCAAAAGAAGATGAGCTGAAAACAAAATGCCGCACCGCTCGCAACATTGCCTTTGTGCTCTATGGCTTCTCTCTTATTCTGTATCCATTAGCGTGGTGGGTATCGGTAATCCTGATAGTAGCTGCTTCCGTCCTGATATACCTGAACATTCCCTTGCTGGATGATGAACTTTGGTTTGATTCCTGCGAATTCATTAAGCGTCCGAAACAGGTAAAAGGGAAGAACTCGGATTCTGATATAGTTGCTTCTCAGGCATCAATTATCCTTGAAGAGATTTCTGAAAAATATCAGGACAAAGGCAAGTCGGATAGAGACTATGAACAGCATCAGGAAACATCTGCTAAACCGACTGAAAAAGAACCGACCAAGGATTCTAAGAAACCCGAAACATCCGCCCCGATTAACAACAACGAACCTGTAAACGTCAAGGTGAACATTCACACCGAAATCAATCTGGAACCCTCCGAAATCCTTGACGTTCTGGCAGATGAATCTGAACCTATCGTTCCTCCCGCCCCTAAATCTGCATCGACTCCCCAAAATGCAGATGCCGCTGAGCCTTTTGATTCTGCGGACATCTTTGAGCCAGAGCTGGAGCCTGAACCGAAGCCCGAAAAAGAGTCGGTCTTTGATTTGCCTGTGGATGATGACGATACGCAGGACCCCTTCGCCGGAAATTCTGATTCCCACGCTGGTCTTTCATTTGACCCCAGCGGCATTGACATGGATGATGAAAAGGACCCGTTTGCGGACGATGATGCTAACGTATTCAATCCTCCCGATGATGTGGATGAGCATGAAGAGGAACCGGATATGGATATGATGGACTTCGATATCCCTGCTTCTTCTGAACCCGATACCGTTGACAGCCCCGCGATAGAGCAAAAGCCGCCTATGCCGGATAAAGTTCCTGAAATGCCCGCAAAGAAGACGAATGCGTTCGGCACTCTCAAAGCAGCAGCGACCGAGCCTAAAGTTGAACCTCACGAATCCGCAAAACCCGTTGAGAGCCATCCGACTCAGCCCCGGCCCCAAAAGCCTGATGTTCCTCAGACACCAAAAGCTGAACCAAAAGATGAACCGGTAGCACCAGCTCAGCGCCCAAAAGCAGACAGGGAAGCGGCTCTCGCAGGCTTTAACATTACTCGCAAGGTCGAACCTTCAAAAGAAGTGAAGAAGCCTAAGAAACCCATCACGGATAAGCGGACGAGCACTTCAAAATCAAGTCCCAAGGAGGATTCGGCAAAGGCACCTAAACAGAAGCAGCCATCCAAAGAGGCTCCTGCAAAATCGCAAAAGAAACCGGCAAATGAAAAGCAGCAGAATTCTGACGAACCCAAAAAGGCCCAGCCGTTTGACCAGAGCTTCCGAAAGCGTGGCAGAGGCTCTTCCAAAAAGGCCCAGCAGAGCAATGGTCAAATCAGCTTTGAAGAACTTCATTGAGTACAAAATTCGCCCAAACGCTCCGAAACTTGCGGAAATGTGCGAATCGCGAATAATGGAAAATGTTGAGCCGGTCTCCCATTTTCCAGCTCAATCGTATTATCCGTAAAATGGTCGCAAGTCAGAGGCAAGCAAAAAATGAAGACTCTCAAACAAATTGTTGCGCTGCTGCTTAGTATTGCTGCTTTGCTCGCATCTATCTTTTCTCTGATGGATGTCAAACGAAATGTTGAGCGAAATAAGCAGGCAGCAGATTTCGCAACACAGGCGATTCTTTCGGCTCAGTCATCTACGCTGTTGGAGCCGACACTTGATGTGGATGCCAGCCGCCTTGAACTTCTTTCTACTGAGGCTAGGAACACGGAATTAACACCCGTCAGTCAGACTCTTGATGTTCAGGCTTCTATTCAGAAAATCGATAACAAGCTGAAGAACATCCAGGAAGAAAAGAATTCCGAAAAAGAAAAGGAAGAAGCAAAGGCCGAGCAGCAGGCAGAAGCGACACCGGCAGGTCCGAACTATAACGACGATAACGATTACCCGAACTTCTGCGGCCGATTGCATATCCCTGCGGCCGGGGTAGACGTTGCGCTCTACAACAACACGGACCAGGAAACCTGCAACCGTGAAGACAGCGCATGCGTTTTCCCGAAAGCACCGCAAGATGGCGGCAGCAATATCGTCGCGGATAACGAAATACCTGGCCTGACATCCGTGACAATCGGCTCGACCGCATATGTCATCACTCCGTCTGGCGAACAAATCAACTACGTCTGTGTGGATGCCTGTGACGGCCACAACGATGTGACTGGCTTTGATGCTTTGCAGAAAAATGACGGAACGGTCGTTTGGGGTACTGCGGACCTTATCGTATATACCTGCCTGAGCGATGCCTACAATGTTCGCATTGTCTGCTTCAACCGGGCTTGAGGAGGAAAAGCAGTCAATAACCCACGACTAAAGTCGCGGGCTTGCTCCGGTAAGTCTACGCTTTAGAAGTGTCCGCAAGGATATGTTGACTACCCTTTGCGCATTAAGTTGCGCCCCGTTATAAGCGAATAGACAGTTACCGTACGGTGTAAATCCTAGCCGTGCGCTCTAAGGCAACACATCACGTAAAGCTGAGGCAAAGCCGACAGGTGTGGCTGCATCAAGCCGTTTATAACCTTGGGGAAGGATTTTAACCCTCTTCGGAGGAGTGAGCAGCTTCTTTTTAGCTGCAATTTTATCGAAAGGAGCATGGCATCATGCAATATGTGTATGTACTTAACAAGCACGGCGAACCCTTGATGCCGTGCTCACCTGGAAAAGCTCGTCTGCTGTTAAAACAGCAAAAAGCATGCGTTGTAAAACGCACACCGTTTACAATCAAGCTCCTGTTCGGAAGTGCGGGATACAAACAACCCATCACTTTGGGTGTTGATGCTGGCAGTAAACATGTCGGTTTATCTGCATCTACGGAAAAGCGAGAACTTTACAGCGAGGAGTTTACTCCTCGCAGCGATGTAGTAGAATTGCTTTCTACGCGCAGGCAGAACCGCCGTTCGAGACGCAACCGTAAGACCCGCTATCGCGTACCAAGATTTGATAACCGCGTCCACAGCAAGCATAAAGGCTGGCTGGCACCTTCGGTTGAGGTAAAAATTCAAGAGCATATTACCGTCATCAAGCATATCTGCAAAATTTTGCCTATCTCTCTTGTAAGAGTAGAAACAGCAGAGTTTGACACGCAGCGCTTGAAGGCAATGCTTGCTGGAAAGCCTCTTCCTGTAGGAACAGACTATCAGCTTGGCGAGATGTACGACGAATACAATGTCCGTCAGTATGTCTTGAAGCGTGACCATTACACTTGTCAATGCTGTGGTACTCATAATACTGCCAAAAAAGTAGTCAAGCTACATGTACATCATCTCGAAAGCCGTAAGACTGGCGGCAACGCTCCAAGCAACCTTGTTACTTTGTGTACCACATGTCACAAGAACCTTCACAAAGGAAGAGTGACCCTTGACGGCAAGGAACGCGGCAAGCCTCTTCGTGATGCTGCTTTCATGGGAATCATGCGCAAAACCTTAATGGTACGTTTGAAAGAAGAGCTGCCTATCCCTGCTCAGGGAACTTATGGCTATATCACTAAAATGCGCCGTGAGCAAAATGACATCAAGAAGAGTCATACAAACGATGCTCGTTGCATTAGCAAGCATCCACTGGCTGAGCCTTGCAGCGTTTGCTACCGTACAAAGGCTATCAGACACCATAATCGGCAAACTCATAAAGCAAATTTCTCTAAAAAGGGTATCCGTAAACGGAGCCAAATGCCTTATCTCGTTGAAGGGTTCCGTCTTTGGGATAAGGTTCTCTACAAAGGGCAAGAATGCTTCGTTTCCGGACGTCGCTCTTCGGGGAGCTTTGCGCTTAAAAAGCTGGATGGTACGAGCATCTCTAAAGGCGTGACATTCAAAAAGCTGCGACTTTTAGAGCCCGCAACAAATTATTTAATTGAAAGGATGTGAACGGGCAATTCCTCCCACGACTGAAGTCGCGGGTCTCCTTGCCCTAATTTATGAGCAACGAAAAGAACAGCCAGAACAAGTCTGGCGAATTGAAGAAACCGCCCTATGTGACTCGGACGAATCAGCCCTGGACCACGGTTTTTGCGGAGGACCTGAACAAGAAGAAAGAAGAGGATACTCCCGCTGAAACCAAACTCGACCTTTCTCAGTTCGTGAAAGTTGAAAAGGTCCAGGACGATAAGTCCACTACCATTCCCGCTCCCGTGTCGGAAGCCGAGAAGGACAAGGCAGACACGGTGAATAAAGGGAACGTTCAGAACGTAACGCCTATCCCCACACCGGAACATAAATTCCGTCCGAAAGGCTCTTCTCAGCAGAGCAAGCCTTCCGATGAGTTTGATACGAAACCCGTTATGGAAGCGGCTCCTGCCGCCACTGAGGAAAAGCCTGTCGCTAAACCCGAAAGCAATCAGCAGGATGATGACAGCGACTCTTTTGTCTCTCCTTCGTTTGGTGGATTCAAGAATCCGTATGCAGATGAAGAACTGGAAGAGAAACCGGAGAAAAAGCCTGAAGCGAAAGATACCGAGAAAAAAACTGTTAAGCCTAAAGTGGCTGTTAAGTCCCACAAAGGCGGCAATGTCATTCTGGGCGTCAGCTGTGTAGTTCTTGCCGCATCCGTGGTCGTTATGGGCATGACGATTGCTGAAAGCCGTAAGAGTGATTCTATCGTTTATCCGTCTACTGGAAGTACTCTGAACATCTCGGCTGATGTTGCGACGACCGACACTAATTTTGAAAATCAGGAAGCCTTGACTCCTGTAGTATCTATGACTTCGGATGGAAACACCTGGACGCTGAGTTCCTCGACTTTCCTGATTACTGATGGCGAATCCAAGGTAGCGGTCGCTGTAGACAGTGCAGACAGCATCAAGTACGATGGCGCGGCCTTGCAGTATGAGCGCAATGGAGTAACTTATCTTGTCCGTATGGTGAGCGACAGCTCTTATCTGGGCAATAGTACAATGACCGAACACGAAGACGGTGCTACTCATATGATTACCGGCATTGAAGGTATCGGGAACGGTAAAGTACTTGTTGTGATTGCTACATACGGTGCTACCGGCGATGAGAGCATCAACGATGCAGCAAATGAAGAAGTAACCGCTTTGCTGAACAGTGCCGCACCTGCCAATGATGGTGCTTCCTTGCTGCTTGATAATGTGCCTGCCGATTTTGATGGACGCACTTTGAGTCTGACGAATGAGCGCGTTCTGGTCAAAGATGGCGATTCTGAGGTCGTGTTTGCACCTGCATCCTACAACGCTGATGATATTCAGTTCACGGATACCAAGCAGACACTTTCTGGTTTTACAGTTGCTCGCTCTGATTATGCTGACTCCGACAGCAGCAAGACCTATCTCGTGGAAGGCACTGACCACAATTTCCTGGCCGTCACGAACAATGAAGATTTGCTGAACAGCATTCTGCAAGTCCAGTAAAAATAACATTTCAAAAATAGGAGAATACCAAATGAATAAACGTAAAACTTCTTTTATCCTTGCAACTGCTCTGGCTGCATCCATCATCATGTCTGGCTGTGCATCGACTGCTGTGTCCGGCAGTGACAGCTCTTCTACTGCCACTGAAGAATCTGCAACCGTCGAGACTGCGCTGGACATTGATTACAGTGCGGGTCTAAAAAAGGACGGTCACTATGCTGGTGTCAAGGCCAAGAATATTGTTACTCTTCCGGATGACTATGACCATATGACCTTTAAGACTGAAGACCTGCACATGGAAGACGGCGCTCTGGATTCCGCTTTGCAGCAGATTAAGCAGACTTACGGTGAACACACCACTGTGGACCGCGCGGCGCAGGAAGGCGATTGCGTGACGGTGGATTATACCGGCTCCTACAACGGCGATGAATTCCCGAACGGTTCTGCAAAGGATGCCGAAATCGTATTGGGTCAGGGATATTACGTAGATGGCTTTGAGAGCAAGATTGAAGGACATTTTGCCGGTGAGAAGTTCGATATCACTGTGACTTTCCCCGACAGCTACCCTGACACCACGGATTCCGAGGGCAACACTCTGAGCCTGGCTGGTCAGGATGTTCAGTTCCGCATCGAACTCAAGGATGTCTCTGAGCTGACCTTGACGGATGACTATCGTGAACTGTTTCGGCGATAACAAGTATTATACCGAGGATGGCACTCTGGTCAATTCCGTGGATACGTTCAAACAGTATTACAATGAGCTTTTGACCAAAGATGCTCTGGGCCTTGCCATCTATAACTATATGATGGATAACTCCGTTGTTTCCGAAATCCCTCAGAACCTCATTGATGACCAGCGTGATACTTACCGCAAGGAAATCGAAGCAAGTGCAGAGAACATGGGTAAGACCATGGACGAGTACCTGGAAACCACCGATTACGATACTGAGGATGCCTTGCTCGACAGCTACAATGACCGCATTGAAGAAAGCGTAAAGGCGTATCTGATTTTCCAGGCTGTGGCTGAAGCAGAGAAAATCAAGGTCACCGATGCCGATGTAAGCGATTATTTTGGTGATGATTCTTTGAGTGTCCAGCAGGCTCAGAAATACTACGGCGAAGAATATGTGAACCAGACGGTTCTGTACAACAAAGTAGGTGACTGGCTCACTGCTCACGCAACGATTGTGTGATTTCATCCCAAAAATGCTTGACGATATATGCGAACTCGATACAATGAATATTGTACGATAGATACCATCTACTAGGCGATATATGCGCTCGTACAATTCACAATCTCGTCGTAAGGCAGACTTCTCATTTGTTTGGGGAGCCTGCCTTTTTTATTTATTAACTGTCTTTTGAAAGGAGACAAAATCATGACTAACGTTAACATTTTCACCATCATCGGCCGTCTTACTGCTGATGCAGAAGAATTCACTATTGGCAACAACACATACGTTGGGTTTCGTGTTGCGGTAGACCGTGGACAGAATAAGGAGACTTCTTTTATCCCGGTTCGCGCTCCGAAGAAGTTTATCAGTGACAATCTGCGTGCAAAACTCGTCAAGGGCGCACCAGTGTTGGCCACTGGCCGCTTTGAATCCGGCTCCTATGATAAGGACGGACAGAAAAAGTACTATTCTTATCTGAGTGCCGCAACGATTCAAGCAGATGTCAGTGGCAACTTCTCCGAGGGCCTTCTGATGGGTAACCTGACCGCAGATGTTACGACCCGTTCTACTCAGAACGGAAATAACATTGCAAACTTTACGGTTGCCAGCAACCGCTCTTACCAGAAGGATGGGCAGTGGGTTGATGTTCCTTCCTTTGTGGCTGTCGCTGCCTCCGGTAAGCTTGCAGAATTTATTGCAAGTCATTTCCATAAAGGTGACCCTATCATGGTTGCCGGTACTTTGTCCAGCTATTCTCACAAGAATAAGGACGGTGAAAATCGTACGTTCTACACCGTATGGGCTGACAAAGCATCTTTTGCAAGTCGCGGCAAAGACACTACTCAGAACAGCACTCCTGCTCCTGCAGCAACTCCCGCTTCGGCTCCTGCTCCTTCTGCACCGACTTACGGTGAATATGGGGCAGATGAATTCGATGCGGTTGAAGAGGACGATTTGCCCTTCTAATCATCAATTCTAAGCCCCGTGAGCTGTGCTAACAGGCTATACGGGCGATTACACACTAATTCAAGTCGAGACTGACATTTTTGCTGGTCTCGACTATTTTAATTTAATCGGAGGTAGAAAACTATGAATACGCAAAATATGTGGTGGACCGGCAAGACCTATGACTTGCTTGACCCTGCGCTGCCTGCCATTTTCCATGATGTTCAGCTAGGCATCGGAACGAGGTTTATTGATGACCCTACCGCTGCTAGTGTAAAGCAGGCCGGGGTATACCAGACCAATGGACACTGCGTACCGGGCAAAATAACTGCAGATTTCGCGAAGGCATTGTGCCGCGCTGAGATGATTGAGAATGGACGAAAAGTCGGTGCGTATTCTTGCAACAAAGATGGTAGTACAATGGCCGAGTGGGTAGATAACAATATCTACAAAGAATGTGAAACTGACCATTTGGGGAACACGCTGTGCCTGATTTATGACAGAAGCACCGGCCAAATGTACGCATCTACTGGATTTAATGGTAATATTTTGGATGTTGCAAAGATTGGACTTGCTCCTTTCTTTTTGCTTCTCTGGGGTGATTTTCGAAATCGTGTTGACGGTTTTGAAGATATTTTCCAATCTTATGTTGCAGAAATCGACACCACAAAGAAGGTCAAATACGCCTGCGCTTTGGCCGGTACTGCGATGGACGCTATGCTGGAGCAAAACACAGAGCTCAAGGCCAAATATCCCAACAACGGCAACTTGAAAAATGTTACTCAAACCCTTGCCAAGAGCAAGAAGTTCCTTCCGGACATGGTTTGGGGCACTTTCCAGTTTATGAGCGACCAAAAAGGCTCCGGAACCAGCAAGTTCACGTTTAAGTCTGTTAAAGACTTTGCTGGCTATTTTGCTGATAACAATCGTATTCTCTCTGACGAGGAGAAGAGCCTGGTCCCACAGCTTGATGACGGATACATCCTTCCCGAAGAAGTTGTGACTTCCTGCTATCTCATTTCTAAAACACACGGCACCAAACGCCCTATGACCAACATCATGTTGCGTGGTGACCCGTCTGTCGGTAAGACTGCTGATGCTCGTGCGATTGCTGCTGGTCTTGGTCTACCTTATACGTTCATTACCTGTAATGCTGGTACTGAAATGTATAACCTGATTGGCGACATGATGCCCATTGATTCTACTGATTCTGACGATAGTATCAATGAGGAACTGTTCAAGGACCTGCCGACCGCAACTGATATCAGTATGGACCCCGTGACAGCATATGAAGCTATTACTGGCGTTTCTAAGGCTGATGCCACTGAAACCGAATGCATGACCGAGCTGTTCCGCAAGCAGATGAAGCTTTGCTCTGAGGCTTGCGGCCAGGGCTTCCGCTATGTTGAGAGCCCTCTGGTTCGCGCTATCCGCAATGGTTGGGTCTGTGAGCTGCAGGAGCCTTCTCTGATTACGCGTCCGTCCGTCATGCCCGGTTTGAATGGCCTTTTGGATGAAACTGGCTGCGTCGTATTGCCGACAGGTGAGATGCTGCATCGGCATCCTGACTGCATCATCATCTCCACGTTGAATGTTGACCTGGAAGGCTGCCGTCCGCTGAACCAGTCGTTCATCGACCGCCACCATCTCATCGTTGACATGAAATGCCCGAATGATGCGGTTATCATCAAACGTATCAAGGGTATGACCGGCTGTGGAAATGATGTCCCGCTGCAGACGATGGTAGATTGCGTTCACCAAATTGCCAAGAAGTGCCAGACTTGTGGCGCTACAGATGGCAATGTAAACTCGATGCGCTCTCTCGCAAACTGGGTTCAGGCTGGTATGCTGATTGGCGATTATGCTAAAGCTGCCGAATGGACCGTTGTGAGCGGTGCAACATCTGACCCGCAGACTCGTGAAGAGCTCATGGGAGTTGTTGCAAACTACAGCTTCGCCTAAATAACAATAAAGCCCCGACCTTTCTGGTTGGAGCTTTTTATTTTGCGCTTTTATGGATTAGCTTTGAAAATCAACGAAAAGGGGACTGTATTTTGTTTGATTTCTAGCTTCGCTAAATCTCCGTTTAGCGAAATATAGGGAAGCCTTTTAGCTTTTGGAATCTTTACAGGCATCCTGCGATGCAACTGGCCGCAAGCCATACAATTCATCCAGAACTCGCATACCTGTTGGTGCAAATTCATTTCTTACAAAAAAGCAAACAGCGAATGCTCATTCCAAGCGTTTTCTTGGTAGTGCATCCGCTGCATGTTTAGAAATCCTTGTGAATCTGCTTTTTCAGAAGTTCAGTATTTAGGAGCAGCCCATGAATTGCGTAACGATACGATAGAATCTTTTCGCTGTCATAGGTTCCGAATACATCCTGTGCATAAACAATTCTATTCAGCTGGCTCACTTCATCCTTGGTCAAGTACAACGAGACTTGTTTGTTTTTCGTTAGCTTTGTTCCTCGCCTTCCTTCGTTGGTCGGCATGAAGGATATGATTTCATCAATCTCTGGTAAGAGATAGTACGATTCATCCAGACCTCCGGTAGCTACCAGCTCGTCGTATTCAGCAGAACCTTTAGAGATGATGTACTTCTCCCCTACTCTGCTGACCTTTTGAAGTTCACTTCTAACCAATCGGTTTGTCAGTGTTCCCAAGCGACTTCCTTCGTACCACGCCCGAACTTCGAGTATTTCCGCAAAGTCTGAACGGAACCGCACTGAAATCGTGCTTTTTTCACTATTCATTTAGGTTTCCCTTAATCAATCCACGGCTTTGATTTTTTCTTTCAGCTTTGTAGCCATATCAATCACTTCTTCAAGTGCTGCAATGTCGGAATCTCTCGATTCCTGTGAAACATGGCGCAATGCTTTTTCATAGCTCTTGTTTGAATAGACTCGCTGCAACTTCTTGATGATTGTCGGAGTGGTTTTTAATACGGCACTTACACTGATATCTGCCGCTTCCCTCTCCTTATTGGCAACGTCCTTGGTAGCATCCTTTTGGGCATCATACTCAAAATCTGCTACTTCTTCCGGGGTGTTGCACTCTTTGATAATCCCGAACTCTTCGGCTTTCTTTTTAAGCTCCTGTAATTCACTGTCAAAATACTCGATGGATTTCTTATAGGTTTCTTCGTGCTCTGCTCTGGTGCGCTGCTGCAAGGCACTGAACAGGTATTCCCGGAACATATCGTGAAGCGTATCGCGCATCACTTCGATGTGGTTCTTCCCTGCTTCTTCCCCGGTATCGCCGTGACAATCCACTGCATTGAGCTCTTGATACTTTTGACCAATCTCATCCAGCTTCTCATCATCGAATCGCAGATAGCTTTCACACTCGCTTCTGCTCAGGAATTTTGCGTCGAGAAGCTCTTTCAGGCTCCCCTTCAGTTTATCTTCGAGCCGTGCATCTCTGTCGATGGTTTTCGGATTTACAGAACTCACGCTCTTGATTGCTTTCAGAGCGTCTACCCTATTCATATTATAGGGCTCTTTCTGGAGACATTCGATAAAATCTGATACAGCCTTTCTGCGAACTGCCTCATCATTTAGGCCACCACGAACCTGCAGGTTTGCGCTGTAAAGCAATACCTTCTTTTCGTTATCGGAAAGCTCTGTCGTAATGACATTGCAGTTCCGAACAATCTGCCAGGACGTATCCCCTTCTTCAACAAGCAGCTTGAGAGCTCGATATCTTCTTTCACCGGAAAGAAGAACATAGACCTCTCTCCCCTCTTCTGTGGATGGGAACATGACCAGGTTATGCAACAGGCCGTTGCGCTTGATGTCATCCGCAAGAATCCGAATATCTTCATCGTCATCTATTTCACGGAATATTTCATTATCAGGGTTTGTTCGGATATTAAAGAGTGATATGTCGCGGCTCTCGTATTCTATCTTGTGCTTTGCATTGAGTAAGTCGTTATAAAATGCACCGGCGTTATTGTTGTTTACTTTCTTCAAAGCTTCAATATTAGGCAACTTGGGTGTGGTTACAGGCCCCTTCTTCTTTGTCAATGCCATTTTACTTCACCTCCAGCTTTGCCAAACGCTTCATCAATTCTTTATAAACCTGCTGATATGCAATCGAAACAGGCTGCTTTGCTGCATAGAAACACACTGGCTGATAATTAGTAACAGACATACCGACACTGATGCTGTTCGGGATTTCATGCTCAAACAGAGCAGGACCCAAAACATCCTGACACTGTGTGCGAATCAGCCTTGCAGCTTTCGCCTTTTTATTCACCGCTGTCAAGAGAACACCCACGCCTTTGATTCGGCTCCCCGGTGCATTGCACAGCTCATTGCACAGTGCGAACGTTCTGAAAGCAGACCCACGGGAGTTTGCATCACACATCATGGGAATCAGGATATAATCGGCTGCACTAATTGCATTGGTAAGCAGCAATGAGTCACGCGTCGGCTGCGTATCGATAATTATGTAGTCATAATCGTCCAACACCTGCTCCAAGAAATAAAACAGGAAGTCCGACATCTTATCAATGCGTTTCATGGCTCCACTTTTGGCCTGGATATTCGCATCATCAAACAAGTCAGCTAATCTCTGATTGATTTTCGGCGTTTGAGCACTTCCGGGAATCATATCCACATTATCACCATACTCGGTCGGGACAATGAAATCGCGGGTTTTCGTATACCGGAAGCCGCTGAACATATCATAGAGTGCGTGCCCTTCATACAGACCCTCTGTGATTTCACCTTTCCCATCACTGAGGGCACTGGTCAAATTGCCTTGTGGGTCTGTGTCAATGCACAGCACTTTCTTCCCATCTTCCCCCATCAGATATGCTAGGTTTGAAGCGGTAACGGTCTTCCCTGTTCCGCCCTTTTCAATCGCGACTGTGATGACTTTCGCTGGCATGTTACGCACCTCATTACTCAAGAGTTGAGTTACTCGAGTACCTGTTATTGTAATTTTAGTCTTAACGTGGTGCTTGACCTGACAGCGTGATTTTTGCCTTGTAAGGCCCAATTACGAGCTCTGCTTGCATATACAAATCGCACAAAATGTCAACACCCACAAATTCAATAACTCAATTATAACATGCTTTAGCTAAATGTCAACGCGAACTTTGGAAACTGCTTCTTTTTGATATTTTATACAAGCCGTCAAGAATTCACATCCCTGTTGGTATAAATCCAATCTTAATTGTTAGAGCCTTGTTGCCGCTGCTTTTGGCAGTGGACAGAGTACTATTCATCCCCTGTCTGGAACGCACGTTCCTGTTGGTGTACGACCTGGGTTGGCATCTCATGACATTGCTAATGAAAGTTTCTCTCTGCTCCAGAACTTAAATCCCTGTTGGTGTAAATTCATTTCTGATGTTTGGCAAACAAAAAAGGCCCACCAAATGGTGGGCCCTATTTCATTCGTTTGTGTCCTCATCGAACACTGTAGTAAAATCAATCAGCTTGTTCAGGCCATTCTCATGAGCATTGATTGCCCGTTCACCCAACGCGATTGTGGTTGCCGAGCTTTCAATCAAATCATTGAAGATGACTTTGCGGTAATAGTTGGCGGTCTTTGTTCCACCGTCTGCTTCCAGCAAGGATTTGTACCTCGTGGCAATGCCGAACGTCCAAGTCTTCAACCCGTTGTTATCCTTGATAATACGGTTCAGAGCGTCAAAAGCTTCTTTGTTATGCTCAGGATTCCGAGTGCTGGTAAGGATTTTACCGACAATGGTAAACACATCAGTAAAGATGTTGCGCTCTTCCGGCGTCAGCTTTTCTTCGTAGTCCTGGTATTGAGCTTTGGCTTTCACTTCGTTTCGTGCCATGTGGTAGCTCATACTCATGACAGTTTCAGATAGAGGAAGATTATATTGTTCAAGAGCCTCAAGACTAACTACGCGGCGGGACTTGCGCTTTCGGCCAAGTTCGGTTTCAAGATTCTGCCGCTCTTCATGGAAGGCACGGACCTTTTTCATTTCTTCCTTTGTCTTGTACTTAATGAAAATATAAAGAAACTCGTACTTTCTCACACCTTTGCGCCGAACCGGTTCATAATCAAACCAGAGGTCCGTCATCTCGTTAATTTCGGCTTTGACAGGTGCAAGGATGTTCTTCTCAAAATCAGAAAAGACCTTGTATTTTTCGGAAACAGTTTTTTCTCTGCTGAATTTAGGCTCAGAGCTGCTTTCCGTCTTTCTGCTCTTTTTGCTGCGAAGTATCTCATCTTTGGACGGCATAGAAAGCATTCCTTTGAATTCTTCCATGTCAAAGACTTTGTATTTGTATCCCTTCAGTTCATTCTGCTTTTCTGGAAATTTACGAAGTACAGCTTCCGTCACGGGTTCGAATATCACACCGTTCGTGTAGTTGTACTCTCTGGAGCCGTTATCATAGGACAATACAATCTCATAAATGCGCATTGAATAGGTGCTTTGCATTGTGAGCAGATACTCGATGCTATAAGATGTGTAATTGCTTGTCAGCTGAGCGATGTCTTTCCAGATATCCGGGTTAAAACGCATCTGGATGGTTTTGTCTTTGAAATTGACGCGAGAGCCCTTGCTAATCCAAGAGATGGTTTTTAACTGGTCTGGCCCATCAGGAACCCAGAAGGTGCGGTTTTCCAGGTTCTCAACAATCTGCTGCAGATGCGGCTTATAACCGCTGCGCATGATATCTACGCCGGTGAGCTTTGAAAATTCCTGGAATGTGATGGTGTAGTATTTCGATGCATCTCTATCATTACGCTGGTCGATTTTGGATAGCATAATGAGCAAAATCTTTTGTTCATTTCGTGGCAATGAGTATTTTGTCTTTTGAATCAAGTCATTGCTTTTCGTGATGATAGATTTGTTGAGCGCTTTTACCTCAGGCAGTTGAGCCAATGCCATCTGTTCTTGAACTTCCTCATTACTGAGAACTTCACCAACAACTGACTCAACATTATCATTAGCTTTTGCATTGCTGTCTTTCTTTTTCATCGTCGATTTGAGACAAGCCAGATGGCTGCTCAGCCTTTCTTTTAATATGCAGCAAACCATCAAAGAAAGCTTTTCCTAAAAATGGTTACACTAAGAACATTATAATTTAGTTTACAACAATTGTCACATAATGTCAAGGTTCTATTGATTAGAATTACGATTCTTTTATTTCTTTTTAGATGCAATTTATATTTTATTCTTTTATTACTTATTTTTTATTATATATAGAAGAAACGGAGGTTATTTTGCTTGTAAAAAGAGTTTGTTTTGCTCTTCACGGGAGCTTGTTTTGTGTTTCGGAGTAGATTGTTTGCTTTGGGAACAGAGCTTTATTTCGGTTAACTTGCGAAAAGAACCTCTGTTTGACTCGAAAAGAACCTCTGCTTTGAATTGCATAAGAAATTGCAGCTCAAATAGCAGTGTACTTATAAGCAGATACAAACTGAAACGTAAATAATCTCTGCTCTACAATACAGTGTTCCCAAGCAAGTGGGGGAGGGGAGGGCCGTTCTGAACCACAACAGATAATGGGAATCACACCATTCTAACTGTAGTTCTTTGCTGAAAGAAGTATTGGCAAAGCCAAACGAAAATAACCTCTTTTTTAGGTACAGCAGTTAAAGAAGTCCTGTTGCTAAAAACGCAACGAAAATAATCTCCGTCTTGCAATACACCTGGCATGAACCTTCAGGTCCCTTGGAGTAAAGTCCCCGCCTCAAAAATGAGACGTAAATAATCTCCGTTTGCTACGAAACGGCTAAGAGTTCTGATTGATTAAAAATCGAACGAAAATAACCTCCGTCTTGAATAGCCGTTATGTTGCTGGCCCTATCCAAAATTCAATGAAAATAACCTAGGGTATAACCTCTTATCTGATTCCAAACGGACGCAGCTGCTGTACCATGCTCTCACGGGGCACTTACAATATAATAGTTTGTTTTGCAGTAAATGTCATCATCCTTTACGCATATATTACATCCAAAATGAACTATTACATTGGAATTATACGAACAGTATACACAATTCATACGAGAAAGCAATAAAACGGCGGAATCAGAGATTATTTACGTTGCAGAATTGGATTCGTAAGGATAAAACAAAAGCACGGTAATACGATGATAATACTAACATTCTAATGATAAAAGCAAACACATATGAGAGAAAATTAACGTTGCAGTTTTGATTTTGTAATTATAAGAAGGATTCTAAGAGAGCTCTATGGGGAATCAACGGGAAAAGCGCGGAAGTTGCGAAATAAGAATTACAAAGTGTTAAATGTAGCACGATTTTACGTTCTGGAAACACCATGAGGCGTTTGGGTTCCCGTGACTTTAGAGAAATGAACGTAAATAACCTCGTTTTACATTGCAGCAAAAATCTGACGTAAATAACCTCCGCTTGAAAAAAGCTAGTCACTGGTAGAGAGGGACCAGAAGATGAACGTAAATAACCTCTGTCAAGTCGTTCTCAAGATACCGCTTCCCCAAAATGAACGTAAATAACCTCGGGTATAACGCAGCCGTGATAGGGAGGCTCGCCTATAATATCCAGAACGGAAAGAAAACACTCTCCGGTTGGCACAACTCAAGAAATTTAGGCTCACATGATAGTAGGGGAGAGAAGGTGAGACACGAACAATGAATGAGCAGCAAAACCAAACTCGAATGAAAATAAACGCTGTTTGATGTGGACTCCACAAAGTGTTATATGCATTACCTGGAATAGCCCGATAGTTCTGAATGCAAAAGTAAAACGTAAATAATCTCGGAATAGTATATTGATACTACGCATTCAATCTGTGTCGTCAACAACCCCCACCTGAAGGAGGGGGCTTGAAATCCCGCAGGATTCCAATAATTCTCACTCAATGGATTTTTATAGCACGGTTCTGTCCGTACGACCAA
>ERZ824575.1405-NODE-1405-length-22909-cov-3.410869_pt1 | contig 22909 bp, 16 predicted proteins | sample MGYA00519470_ERZ824575 | MGnify/ENA primary metagenome ERZ824575 (study PRJEB31778, sample SAMEA3449170) | human gut metagenome | biome: human gut; feature: human-associated habitat; material: faeces | place: United Kingdom | collected 2010/2012 ...
AGTTTGGAAAATGTGTGAACGGAGCTGCACCGTCAGAATGGACAAAACTAGGTTGCGACCCGGTGGAAAGTTCAACTAAACTGACTCCTACCAAAGGTGAAAAGAAAGAAGCAAAGGTAGAGGGAGGGGAAAATGAAGCAGTGAAGTATGCCAGAAATACTTATGCGTTCGAGTTTGAAATCCGCGCGGCTAAAGGTCGTGAAAAACCGATCAAGGACTCTGACGGAGTAGTTGAAGGCGAGTATGCTTTCCGTCTTACTCCGGAAGATGAAACGTGTGAAGGTATCCTGATCGAACGTTCCGTAGTTTCTGTAGAAGAATCATACGACACCGCCGAAGGTAAGAAGTGGAAATACACGGTAGATGTATTGAAACCTGCCACCGGTGATCAGGTGAAACCTTATGCTCCTGCTACTCCGGCAGAATAAGATTCTTTTTACGTCAATGGAGAGCGCTAGTCATGGCGCTCTTCTTTTATAAATTCCGCTATGAACATAAATAAAGAAATCGAAATCAACATATCCGATGCTATCGTGGAAAAAGCGATCAGTTTTAGTATCGGAAAGAATAAACTATGTCTCTATCCTTCTACCTTGGGTAAGATGCAAATACTGAAGAACTTGTATCTCGCGATGGATGTCAATATGGAGCTTCTGGCCATTAATCCGCTTGTCGAGACGCTGAGAATCTGCCAAGAGAAAACGGAATCTGTCTGTCAGGTCATTGCTTACTCTACATTCAACGATAGAAAGAGTATTCTGGATATGGAGAAAGTACTTCGGCGTGCCAGGCTTTTTCAGGATGAAGTGTCGGTGGAAGATTTGGCTACCATTTTGACTATTATCCTTTCGAGTGATAAGATAGAAGAGTTCATCCGATATTTTGGTATCGATGCAGACCGGGAAATGAAAACACGAATCAGCAGGATAAAGGGAGAGGGGAGCAGTATCACTTTCGGGGGAAAGAGTATCTATGGACTGCTGATAGACTTTGCCTGCCAGCGCTATGGATGGACAATGGACTACGTACTTTGGGGAATTAGCTATGTCAATCTGAATATGTTGTTTGCCGATGCTGTTACTACTGTGTATCTTAGCGAAGAAGAACGTAAAAAGTTAGGTCGGGGAGATGGTGAGGTGATCAATGCGGATGATCCGGGGAATAGGGATTTGATAAGGAGAATGATTAGTGAGTAATTTATAGAAATAATTATTACGGATTAGTGTTGTTATGTTGTTGTTATTTGTATCTTTGCCAAATGTTTATCACGTTTTACATAAAGGATTCATAGGTGGGATATGAATTGGTAAAATGAATGCACAAACGAAATAAGCTAGCTAAATATTAACAAGTAATGAAAAAGATTTTATTTTTAATGACGGCTGTTTTAGTGATTGCCGGATGTAGTAAGAGTGAAGATGGGAAACTAACTCTGAGTGCTAATCAAGTTTCTTTGTATTCGGGCGACACAAAACAAGTAACGGTAAACGACAATGCTACTTGGAGTTCAAAGAGTGAATTTGTAGCTGAAGTAAGTGAGGATGGAATAATCAAAGGAAATCATGTTGGAAAAACAATTATCACTGCAACTTCAGATAATGGAGAGGCGCTGTGTGAAGTTGTGGTAAATGCTAAATATAGCACTTACACAGAACCTGTATTGGAATTTGGTGTGGATAAGGCAACTGTTAAGGCTAAAGAGAAACGTACTATTCTGGAGGATAAAACAAGTACATTGGGATACAGAGGCGAGAATAGTGCTGTAAAGAGCGTTGCTTATCTGTTTGAGAATGGAAAATTAACTTCTTCAGCTATAGCTCTTTCCTATTCGTATACTGAAGAAATAGCTAAATTTCTGTCAGAGAGATATCAGGTAATAGGGAAGGATAGTGATGGTGCATATTACTTCATCAATAATGATTCGGATAAATATAATATGGGGGTTAGATTATCCGTTGAAAGTGGTTTCATTATGGTGGTGTATGTTCCTCAGTCTCCTAAATCAAGGAGTATTCAAGCTGCAGATCTGCAGAAACTTAAATCTATATTGGGAATTTAATATATAAATCTATAAGCTTATTTCGGTGGGAATTTTTTAGCGCACCTCGTTCGTTCGAGATGCGCTATTTTTTTATGAAATTAGATATCAGGTATTAATACTTGAGTTGTCGAGTATTAATACCTGATATGTGAAATGTTAATACTTGAGAAGTGAGCTAATAATACTTGATATGTTGTCTGTTATTGCTTGAAAGAAGGCGTGTTAAGATTGTGATAGCCTGAATAATTTATTTAGTGATTGCAACTTATTACATTTTTGTTTATACATCCATTCTTTTTCAAAGATAATTAGCATAATCTTAACATAATTCCTACCTTTATCGAACAAACAAATTAAATACTTATACGTAATGAAAAAGATTCTTATTATTATGATTTTATTGTGTCCAATAGTATTGGGGGGATGTTCTTCTGATGATGATGATTGGATGGACTTAGATTTGAAACACTTGGTAGGAACATGGTCAACGGGTACGGAAGGAACTCACAAATACTTAAAATTTGAGAATGATGGAACCGGGTATTATGCGCTTCTTAACGGAGCTAGCTTTTTAACGAACTATTTATTTACGTATGAAATCTCAGGTGATAATATAAATATTGAAATTACCTATTCTGATGATGGAAATAAGCTCAAAGGACAGAAAAAAGTATGGGAGTGTTTATTTTCAAAAGATATATTAAAGATAAAGAACGGTTCAGAAGATGGAACTTACAAGAGGGTAGAATAAAGATAGGCTTTCCTAACGTTTAACAAGATCTATCCCAACTAGATGTATAGGGAATTTTATGTAGTAACTCTGTTTTAAGAATCGAAAAAGGGCAACTAGTTCGTTGTGAGTTAGTTGCCTTGTATTTTAATGATTAGAAGGAGTTTTCTTTTATTTCTTTAGCTTCTTTCATTCTTCTTTGTTCCTCTTTCTTTTCCTTTTCAGTTTGTACATGTTTCTTTTTGGGGAATTTGTCATTCTCTATATAAATCTTATAATAGAATTTAACTTCTCTACTTTGTTCACCTAATAATATTGTGATGGTTTTATCTCCTATTTGGTATTTTGCGTATTCAAATTCTTCTCCGGAGTTGAATTCAGAAATGTTCACCTTATCTTTTTGATATGATGGATTGCCATATTTTTCTGTAAAGTTTCTGATGAAGATATTGCAATCTCTAACTAAATCATCTATGCGATTGGCTGTTATCTTATATGATTCAATGTTTATTCTTGTTAATTCGTTTTCTTTGAATTCTGTTTCAATACTTGCAATATTATTAACTCCAATACTACTTGTAAATATTCGTTCCCGTTCGTATCCCATTACTATCCAATTCGAGTATTTGTCTCCTCCTTTAAAGGATTTGGTAGCAAGTACCTCCTTCATAGTCATCCCGAATTTAGCATCTCCCCATGCTATTAAAGCGAGTGAATCTGTTTTTACTTGCTTTAATGAATCTTGTATTTCTTGATTTCTTATTTCTGTAGCCGTAAGAGTTTTAGTTTGCGGGCTTTCAGTTTGTTCTTTTTGTTTATGATTACAACTAATCGTAATTAACATCATTGGAAGTATTAGCAGAACTTTTCTCATGGTTTTATATTTTTATAGTTATGTTTCAATGCAGTAATAAAATAGTGATATGCTATTTCTGTGATTGAAAATGAATATGCTTGTTTTATTGTATTTATAATCATATTGTTATTTCCCGTGACAAAGGTACAAAGTATATTTTATAATCTTACATTGTAAAAGAAAAAAGTTGAAATTAGTTTGCTTCCCTCTACTTGATAATGATTCATTTTACTTCATATTGTGACTATTTCATTAATGTCAGGTATTAGAAAGCATACTTTTGAAAAAGTGTAATACTTTGCCATAGCTTTGTCTAATAATAACTTGAAAGATGATAATATGGCAGATTGAGTTTTTAGTATTAAAGGAAATAATGAAGAATTCATTAAAGGAGCCGAGCAAATACGCTCTTCCATTCGTTCAATTACAGTTGAATTGGAAAATGCGAATAATGAAAACAGAGGTTTTACAGAAGTATTGAAGAAGACTTTTGATGCAATAGGAGGCACAGAAGCTTTGAAGACGTTTGTGAGTGATGTTATCCGCGTGCGTGGTGAGTATCAACAGTTGGAAAATTCTTTTGGCACTTTGCTGCAGAGTAAAGAAAAGGCTGATGCTTTGATGTCTCAAATGATGAGAAGTGCTACTGAAACTCCGTTTAGTCTGACTGAATTGGCAAACGGGGCGAAGCAACTAATAGGATATGGGGTTGCTTCCGGAGAAGTGAACGATACATTACTTCAATTAGGAAATATTGCATCAGGAATAGGAGCACCATTGGAGCAAATTACATCTCTATATGGAAATGTTATGGCACAAGGAAGTCTTTATGCTGATGATTTGAATAATTTTTCAGCTTCTGGAGTTCCGATGCTGCAAGGACTTGCGGATATGTTGGGAGTAAATACGGAGAAGGTGAACGAAATGGTTTCTGCCGGTAAAATAGGTTTTCCTGAAGTGCAGAAAGTCATTGAAAACCTGACAAATGAAGGTGGACAGTTTTATGGCTCAATGGACGAGCAATCTAAAACGATTGTTGGAGAAATAAATAATCTTCGGGATGCTTGGGAAATGATGTTGAATGGTATTGGAGAGTCTCAAGAAAGAATGATTGGTGGTGCTATCAGTGGAATTACATATTTGGTAGAGAATTATGAACAAATAGGGAAGATACTTCTTTCTTTAATTGAAACTTATGGAGTTTACAAAGCTGCATGTATAACGCATATGGTGTTAACTCAGTCTCTGGTAACTACTCAAATGATGTTAGGAGCTGCTATGTCTAAGTTGAAAAAATCATTTTTAGATTTAACAGGGGGGCTAAACGTTAATCCTTGGGTACTTGCAGCAACTGCTATTATCGGACTAGGACTTGCAATGTGGAATTTATCTGAGCGCACAACGGCTGCTGAAAAGGCACAAAAGAAATTTAATGATGAGCAAGAGAGATTCAATCAACAGCAAGAAAATCGCAAACAGAAGGTGGAAAGTCTTATGCGTGTTATTCAGGATGAAACGGAAACGGAAAGTGCTAAGATTAAAGCTTATGAAGAACTGCAGAAATATTCTCCTGCTTTGACTGATGCATATAGCCGTGAAGAAATAGCAAATCTTGATTTAGCTGAAGCACAAAGGGTTACTAATGAGGAACGTGATGAAAATAATTATAACAATATAATTGCTAATGTTCAAAAATATACAGATATTCTTAATAAGGCACGTACTGAAGCTGAAAAATTGAGAGAAGAGGCAAAGAAAGAACGTGATCCTGAAAAAGCATCTACACTAGATGTTCTTGCGTATGGTCATGACCGTGTTGCAAATACTGCTAATATAGATTTGAGTCAATGGAAAGATGCTTTAGCTGAACATGATCGGTTGAAGAGAAAGGTTGAAGAAGAAAATACTCCTATTGAAGAGCGTATAACCATTGCAGAAGGTTCTTTGGATAAAATTAGAGAAGAATTTAATAAGGTTAATACCTTAATGATAGCAGAACGTGCAAAGCTTGAAAAGAATCCGCTTTATATTATTCCATTTCAATTACAGTTGAATTATGATAACTTAGGTGCTCAGGTTGAAGAAGCTGAATCTAATGTGTTGAAGCTTAAGAAGCAAAAGGAGGGAGGTGCTATTTATCAGGAAGAATTGAAAACTGCAAAAGATAATTGGCTTAAAGCAAAAAAAAAGTATCAGGATTTATTGAAGAATCCGAACGCTACATCACAAAAAGTAAGTGAAGCAAAAGATGAAATGAACTCTGCAGAAACCACCTATAAAGGTTTAGGTGGTATAACAGATAACAGATATGAAGAAGAAGCCAAAAGACTTCGTGAAGAACAAAAACGTATAGAAGAACTTCGTAATAAGCAGAAAATTGATGAGAAACTAGCAATAGAAGATCTTGCGAATAGAAATGCTCAGGCTGAGATTGATGCCATGAACGAAGGTGAAGAGAAGAAACTGGCTCAGATGGAATTCAATCATCAAAAGGAAATAGCAGAATTAAAGAGATTAAAAGCTGATTATCTCCAAAAGAAGATTGATACGGAAAAGGCTATATTCGAAGCTAACTCAAAGAATGAAGGTCAACCTTTTGATAAATCGACAGTATCTCTGAATGAAGAGGAAGAGAATGTATTTGCTAATATGTTGAAACAGACTGTTGCGAGGCAAGGGAATGATATATCAGTATATTATAAAGATATATTGTCAAAATATCAAGGTTATGCGGAGAAACGTCTTTCTGTACAACAGAAATTTGAACAGGAAAGAGAAGCATTAACAAAAGCAGGAGCTTCTAAAGAAACACTTGCAGAACATGATTATCAGAAAGAAGGAGCCTTGGAGGCTGTTGATAGTGAGTTTGCTATGCGCGAGGATTCTTTTCAGTCGTGGACTAATAGCATAGCAAATATGAGTTTGGAAGAGTTACAGAAATTGCTGTTTCAAGCAGAGCAGGAGCTCCAGCGATCTGAATTTCTAAGTCCCAATGATCCTAAACTGGCGGGACAAAGAGCAAAGGTATCTTCATTAAAAAATGAAATTAGTGAGAAAACTAACGAGACTCAGACAGCTCCTGAAAAGCGGGGCATAAAAGAATGGCAAGAACTATATAAGACATTAGGAAATGTAGAAAGTGGATTTAATGAGATTGGTGATGCGGTAGGAGGTACTGCCGGAGAAATCATATCTGCTGCCGGGGGGATAGCATCATCTACATTGCAAATGATTGATGGAATTGTAATGTTGGCTAATGGCTCTTCATCTGCAATGAGTGGAACCGCACAGGCGGCATCTACTTCTATACAAACTGTAGAGAAAGCTTCTGTTATCTTAGCTATCATTGGAGCGGCATTACAGGTGGCTACCAAAATAGCAGATATGTTTGGTGCTGATTATTCTGATTATGACGCAGCCAAGGAAAACTATGAGAGCTATGTGAAAGTGCTTGATGTAATAATTGGCAAGCAGAAAGAACTATTGGAAACGTTGACAGGAAAGGCTGCTGTAGAAGCCTCTCAAAAAGCAATAGGTCTAATTGAGAAAGAAGCGAATGCGGCAAGAACACTTGGCAAGGAACGTTTGAATGCCGGAGCATCGGCAGGCTCTCATTCTATCGGCGTACGAATGCGTAAGGGCATGAATAATGAAGGATGGGCAGAGTGGAACAACTTTGCCAATTCAATAGGAATGAATCCCGACGATATTGGGAATAGAATGACTGGATTATTTGATTTAACAGCTGAGCAGCTTGCAACACTACAAAGGGATGCTCCTACTTTTTGGGCAAAATTAGATGGGGATGTGCGCGAATATTTAGAGCAAATAATTGCATGTAATGAGGAAACGGAAGAAATGAGAGATCTTCTGAATGAATCGTTAACCCAAGTATCTTTTGATGATGTCTTTAGTAGTTTTCTGGATGCATTGTCTGATATGGATTCTTCCTCAGAAGAGTTTGCCAATAATTTTGAGAAGTATATGCAGAAAGCTATTCTTAATTCCATGCTGATTGACAATTATAAGTCTAGAATTAATGAATGGTATAAAGCTTTTGCTAAAGCCAATGAATCAGGCGGTATTGATGAAGAGGAATATGCAGATTTGCAAGAAGGCTGGAATAGCATTGTTTCAGATGCTCTGGAAGAGCGCGATGCTTTAATGCAACAATTTGGTTGGTCTTCTGGTGAAGAGTCGTCTTCCCAATCTTCTACTCAGAAAGGATTTGCTGCGATGTCCCAGGATACAGGAGATGAACTAAATGGACGTTTTACTGCTTTGCAGATATCTAATGAGGAAATCAAGAATTCAATGCTGTTTGTTTTGGGGAGCTTGTCTTCATTATGCACCACGGCTTCTGATAGTAACCTGCTTCTAACCGATATGAGGAATTTGGCTGTTATGTCAAACGGGCATCTGGAAGATATTGCAAAGTATACAAAAGTACTACTGGGATTTGGAGAGAAACTGGATAATATAGATAGAAATACAAAAAACATATAATGATATGAAAGACGAATTGCGCATTAACGGTAAAGATGCCTACACTACTTGGGGCATAAGCATGGATAATAATGCATTATCCGAACTAATGACACCATCCTCCAACAAAACTTTTATAGAAAACGAGAGTCGGCTGGAACATGGAAAACGGGTGGTCATCGCCAATCCAAGGGTAGATGTGAGAAACCTGACTCTTCAGATTAACCTGACGGCTTCCAGTGAGGAACAGTTTTTTGAGAGATACAATAGCTTTTGTGAAGAACTGGCAACAGGCGCACTTGAGATAGAAACCAAGTATCAGCCTAAAGTCGTGTACAAAACGATTTATCAATCGTGCAGCCAATTCAGCCAGTTTATGCGCGGCATTGGAAAGTTCTCACTGAAACTATATGAACCGAATCCTAATGATAGAACGAAAACAGTATGATAGATATTAAAGACATATCTGGAAATATACGCTTTTCTACTCCCATAAATCAAGGGAGCAAGCGTAAGTTCCTGTTGATGAAGGAGGATTATATAACTTTGAAGTTCTCAGCTTTGGAACCTGTGTATTTCTCTTTGGGAGATTATATCGACAACGAGATAGGGGTATTTGAGCTTGTTGATTTATATAAGCCGGATTATAACGCAGAAACGGGAGGTTACGACTATGATCTCCGACTGGATGCCTACTATTGGAAATGGAAGAATAAGAAGTTCTTCTATACTCCGGAGAAAGGAAATAAAGAGTCCGGATGGAGCCTGACCTCTACGTTGGACACTCACATGAAAGTATTCCTGAAGAATCTTGAAGTACTCGGCTATAACTACAGGGGACGGGCTTTCAGCTACGTCACAGATGGTACGGTAGACAACTCTGCTAAACTGATTACGTATGATAGCACGAATATGATTGACGCATTGACACAGATTGCAGAAACATGGCAATGCGAATGGTGGATAACGGATAGCATCATACACTTCGGACGATGTGAATATAGTGATCCGGTAGATTTTGAGATAGGTGTAAATGTCGGAGATATGACACGTTCGGACAGCCAGACCAGTTATGCTACCCGTATCTACGCTTTCGGATCAACCCGGAACCTGCCGTCTGATTATCGTCCGCAAGATGAAGACGTAGTGATGAATGGCGTAGTACAGAAACGCCTGATGTTGCCGGGTGACACGCCCTATATTGATGCCTTTCCCGGGATGAGTATGGAAGAAGCTATTGAAGAGGTGGTTGTTTTTGAAGATGTTTACCCACGCAGGATAGGGACAATGTCTGATATTGTTCTTCATGAATATACGGATAAGATAGAAGAGGAAGGTAAAGAACCGGTTTTCAAGAAATGGAATGCCTATCGTTTTAAAGATACCGGAATGACTTTTTCCAAAGATTATGTGTTGCCGGGACAGGAACTGAATATTATATTCCAGTCGGGAGCAATGAACGGAATGAGCTTTACCGTAACGTTTAACCCCTGGGATAAGGATAAAAATGAAGACCAACAGCCGGAAAAGAATGCTGATGGTTCATGGAATCCTCTTGCACAAGTGTTTGAAATTGTGAGAAATGAAGATTATGGGCGCCCTATACCTGATGAATCCCTGAAGCCTTCCAATGGTGATACGTATGTTCTTTATGGATTCGATACGAAGTTTGTTTCTGATAACATGCTGCCAAGTGCCGAACAAGAACTGCTTGAAATGGCTGAAAAGTATGTAGAGAAATCGATGCAAGACCCTTCTACTTATAGTTGTAAGATGTTGCCTGACTATATTTATAACGATGGGGATATCAGAAGGTTCGAATTAGGCGACCGTGTGAATCTTATTAACAAGAACTATTTCGAAGATGGGCGTCAGTCGCGTATTATCGGTTATGAGTGTGCTTTGGATATCCCTCATGATCATCCGGTATATACGATTGGTGAAACGGCTGCATACTCCCGCTTGGGGGAAATAGAAAACAAAGTGGACTCCCTGACTTTCAAAGGACAGGCATTCAATGGATCAAGTGGAAATGGCGGTGGCGGTACCGGAGTCTATGTAATCGGTATAAATGATAAAACACAACCATCGGATCGGAATGTGTTTTCTTCGAAAAGGATTATAAACGAGATTAGAGGGAGGGCGCTCAGCAGAATTTATAATGACGAAGCGGCAGGACGGATAACTTTCACTAAAGGACTGGTATCATCGGAACTGGTAGAAGCTAATAACGGACTGGTGATCCGTAAAAAAGAAGTAACCGAGGAGGCTTCTTTCATGTCACTCATTGAAGAGTCTGAGGATGCAATCGTAGAAGAGTTGTCTGTAGGGGGTGGAGTTACTACTCTTGGAGGAATGGATAACGTCAGTGAAGAAGCTGACAAAACATCGGAGACGGATGATATTATAGTACGACTTGCCGGAGCTTCCGAGTGGACAGTAAACACGACATTGTTCTCTAATGTTTCACAATTGATGTCGAAGGTGTTCCCGTTTACCTTGTCTCTGGCAGGGGGAGGCGGAATTTATGAGAAAGGAAGTACGCAAACAATTAATCTTTCGTGGAGTTATGACCGGGATGTTACATCACAGTCTGTCAATGGAGAGTCAATGCCTATTGACAGCCGGGCAAAACAATATAAGGATGTTACAGCTGATACAACGTATACTTTGTCCGCTGTCTATAATGGTGAAGTTTATAGGGATTCTATTTCCGTGAAGTTCAGATTGAAGAAGTATTATGGGGTTTCTGTCCATGAGGCTCTCACTGATGAAGAGATTTTGGCATTGACAAGTTCTTGGGCCGAGCGACCATTAAAAACTACTGTATTTGATTGTTCCGGTGGCAAGTATCCTTATTATATTTTACCTGCTTCCATGATTTCTGATATTCAGTTTTGGATTGGCGGATTGCGTAATTCAGATTGGGTAGAAGAAGTTCGGACGGTGACTAATGTTTATGGGTACACAGAGAGTTATACAATATTCAGGTTAAACAGCATTCAAACGGGTGTGTTAAATATAGAAGTAAAGTAATGGCAATATTAAGTAACGGTAAGTTTTATGGATTCCTCTGTTCTGCCAAAGAAACCGGGCAGAAATTAGCAAACGGAGTGAAGGAGTATGTGGAAGATTTTGTATCCGGATTCGCTGGGCATGGATGGAAGATATGGGAGTATGTATCAGGAAAATGGATGCTTGAGGTCGATGCACTCAGGGTACGTGGACAGTTCACTGTATTTGAGTTATTGGTAAGTAAGATTCGTGCAATCATCGGTGCGTAAGCTATCACACAAGGATGTGGAAAAATAAAAATGGTTACTGTTTCTGATGACGGAATAGCTTACCTTATTACAATAGAAGACGCGGACATGAGTTTTGTAGAACATGACTTTATTCGTTGTCAGGAGTTTTCTGGTGGACAGAAGCTATATCATGTAGAAATTGAATCAGTAACGGAGGGTGTTATCCGTATCCTTAAATCCGAATTTGATGTAGATGGGGAAGGAGTGGTGATGAATCCTCCCGCACCGGGAGATGACATCGTGCAATTTGGAAATAGTTCTCATGATGAGAAATATATCGGTCGGCATTCTGCTATTTATATGCATGCTGACGAAGGAGCACAACCTGCTATTGATGTATTGGATGGAATTTATTCGAAAGATTGGTCTGATTGTTTGAAAGTTCGTATGGGTGGCGATATTCCCGGAAGTAATGGGTTGAAAGGATTTTATTGTGTTAACGGAATTATTAAAGGGATAGATAATGGTGGCTCTGTGCTCTATCAGTTTAATCCTGATGGCTCAGGATTTATCGGAAGAGGCGCTATCAAATGGGATGCTGAGGGATTTCGTTTTGGTACTGGTGTGAAATTGGCATGGGATAATCTGGATGATGAAACAAAAGAAAATTTGAAGGGTGAACCGGGGCAAGATGGTAAAGATGGATTAGATGGTGTTAATGGTGAGAATGGAAAAGACGGTCTTGATATTGTGTGGAAAGGAGAGTTGTCAACGTCTCCTGCAAACCCGCAGAAAAACTGGGTTTACCGTAACACGATTGATGGACGCGTATATATTTATAATGGCATTTCATGGACATTGATGGTGGCAGATGGTAATGACGGTACGGAAGGTGCGAACGGCAAAGATGGAAAGGACGTCTATATTACCTATCATGACAGTGAGGAGGAACCTGCACGACCAAATGGAAATGGAACAACAGGGGGATGGCATACCAATGCGACGGCTACTGTTATTTGGATTTCTCAAAAGGTAGCAGAGAATGCGGAAACTGGAGAATGGGGAGCTCCTATAAAGGTGAAAGGTAATCAGGGGGAGCCGGGAAAGGATGCCAATCTTTTACCGTGGATTGAAGAATGGAATGGATATGCTACGGAAATTGGTGGTGGATACATAGTAACACCCAAAATGTTCAGTGGAACACGTTCTGCAGATGGAAAATTGACTGGTATAGCACAGGGAAAGGATTGTCTGACAGAAGCAGATGGTAAAAAGCGAACAGGAATCTTTGCTTTGGCAGATAATAAGATAATGTTTGAGATGGACCCGGAAAATGGGACGTACCAGTTTAAGGGGAGAATAGAATCTGATGAAATAAAAATTAATGATTTTTCGAAACTATCTAGTGCTGTATTTTGCGGTGATTATATGTACAGCCAAAGAGGAGTAGATGCAGATGGAGAGATTAGCGATCAATTTCAATTATTTGATCCATCAACTATAGGAGAGTCTAATGCGCCTTTTACACCCAATATCTTGTTTGATTTTAATAAAGGAAGTGGATTTCTTGGAGGTGGTAAGATTGTATTTGATTCTGATGGAACAATTGAATTAAATAGTGTAAGTATTAATAACTCAATAGCTTCCGGAGCATCTCATTTTTCGGGCGAATCGTTACCTCCATATCTGGCTGTCACTTCTCAGTATGTAATATCAACCCTTTCATCTGCTATCGGTGGATATACTTACCTTAATGTACCTATAAAAAGATTTGGAGGTAAATTGGACTTAAAACTAAATCAGGCGATAGATATTACGATTATAAATATGTCATCGCAGATATTGAGTATAGGCATACATGATACCCGGAGTGGGACTTCCAAGGGCCAGTTTAAGTATTTCTACTCCACCAACTGGAGAGGCGTCTGGCCTGATAGTTCTGTAGTAAAGAATGTCGATACAGTAACAGTACCACAATATTATCCGGTTGAGTTAATATTCATCCCTACTGGTATTCAGGCTGCATGGTATGTCGGTACTTGGTTAATTAAAAACTCTAATGCTTATCAGCTATACTATCACCCTAATGCGGCTGATTTCTTAAAATATGATTTGGTACCTGTTAACGCAAATCAAATGCAAACAAAAGGGTAGTAAAGAATAGCATGGAACTAAACGATTGGTTAGCGATAATAGGTGCACTCGGTGGTTTGGAAGCAATAAAATGGATCGTAAATTTCTACGTAAACCGAAAGACAAACGCACGCAAGGAAGATGCTTCTGCAGATGCTATGGAAAGCGAAAATGAGCGTAAACAAATTGCCTGGCTTGAGGAACGTATTGCCCAAAGGGATGCAAAGATTGATACAATTTATGTAGAACTTCGTCAGGAACAAGCTGCCCATTTAGATGAAATTCATAAACGGCACGGAATTGAATTGAAATTAAAGGAGGCTGAAGCGAAACGATGTGATGTTCATAGATGTGACAGAAGACAGCCTCCAAGCGATTATTAATTTAAAAGAACATTGAAACATGAAAATACTGATAGATAACGGACATGGTGAAAATACACCGGGTAAATGTTCGCCGGATGGAAGGTTGAAAGAATGGATATATACCCGAGAAATCGCAGATAGGATAGTAACCGGATTACGTGAAAAAGGTTTTAATGCGGAGCGCATAGTGAAAGAGAATATAGATATTCCTCTTTCCGTACGATGTAGGCGGGCAAATAACATTTACCGGGAAACTGAAGGTAATGCTATATTAATTTCTATTCATTGTAATGCGGCAGGTTATGGTACGGATTGGCTGACTGCACGTGGATGGAGTGTATTTGTATCAAATAATGCTTCTGTTAATAGTAAGCGTCTGGCAATGTGCCTGGCTGAATCTGCTAAAGCTAAATCAGCTTTTGTGCGTCAACCAGTACAGGAACAATTGTTTTGGATACAGAATCTTGCTATATGCCGTGATACGATCTGTCCGGCTATATTAACAGAGAATTTCTTTCAGGATAACAAAAAAGATGTAGAATTTCTTTTGTCTGCTGAAGGAAAACAACTGGTAGTGCAAACGCATATTGATGGAATTACTGACTATTTGAAAGATACCGCATCATGAGATGCTTGGTAGATGTGATAATCTTCCTTCTGATATTGGGAGGAGGACTTAGTTCCTGCCGAACTCAATATGTTCCGGTTGAAACAGTGAAAACGGAGTATCGGACTCGTGATAGCATAAGGCATGATAGCATATATCAGCATGATAGTGTATATATAGCGGTAAAGGGAGATACGATATATCAGTATAAATGTAAGTATCTGTATAAGTATCAATATGTGAATAGGACGGATACTTTGATAAAGACTGATTCTATACCGATTCCTTTCCCGGTGGAAAAACAGCTTTCCACATGGCAGCAGTTTAAACTGGATTTTGGAGGTGCTGCCATGCTGGTTATTATCATATTTATTTTCATTATAGCAGGACGTATGGTCCATAAATTGAAAATATGAAAGAATGGAATATGAAAACTAAAAAAACAGAAGATAATGAGTGAAGATTTAAAAGGAACGAATGTATATGCTCCTATTGTTCCGGGAACTGATGAAGATAGATATCCTACCCATTATAGTAAATATGGAAAAGGTGGAATCAAGTGCGTACGCACTATTGCAGAAAGAGATGACATCCCATTGGAGAGGCTTGAAGTGCCTACTTTGTGTTATGTGCTCGATGATGACCTTTTCTATATATGGGATGGAAGTAAATGGAATGTGAAGGAGATGGGAAATACGGAGATCGGATTGCAGCGCAATGTGCGTATTGTGAATGATCTTGATAATAAAAATATATCAGCCAGTAAAGGAGAACCGTGTTATTTGAAATTCACTTTCATAAGCCAGGAACGATATAGTTCGAAAGACCCGTATGAAAATACAGGAGAGCGTGGACTTTGTCAGATCTCAGTACGTAACTCCAACAATGCGGAATATGTGGTAGTGAAGATGATGTACGTGAATTCCGCTACTTCTCTTAATGTGGATGTAGCCGAGTTTCTGACTTCCGGTGCCAATAATGTAATGATTAAAATCACTGGTGAGATTACGGAAACGACGACTCCTGCATTTGTATATACAGTACAACTGACTACTCTTTCGATTAATGCCGATAATTTTAAATGGTGGACTGCCTATAGTGGAGATATTCTTTTCAATCTGAATATAGGTGGAAATGTATCGAAAACTTTATTCGTAACTGTCACTGGAACAGATTATAACGAATTGTATGAAGTGTCTGTAGGGATGGGAGTGTATATTGAAACCTCGTACAACTACTCTATTCCGCATCCTGGAAAGACAGGAGTATTCAATATTTCCGCTTATGTTGCCAATTCGGATGGAAGTATTAAAACAAGAACAGTTTCCTTTAATGTGATCTGTGCAATGACCGGTGACCAAACTAAGTTGATTGCAATCAATAACGTTCTTAACAAAGGAATGAACTGGGCTGAAAATACGTTGTTTGAATATACCATGTATGATGGGGACAATGTAACTACGTCAGCACAATTTTTTGTTCGCAAGGATACAACGGATGTATATGTGTCTAATGAGGACAGCATCACTTGTTCGGCAAAGCATATTTTTTCTCTTTCCCTTGAAATAGAGACAATGGATAACTCCGGATTTGACATTGTAGCTTTGGTGAAGGATGGAGATGATGATCTCACTGCACCTATTATTTTTGCCGTGGATAATTCTTCCGGCTATTCTGCTGTACCGGGAGCTGTGTTTTATCTGAATCCTAAAACTCGTAGTAATAGTCAGGCAAACCGACAGGCGATAGTGAATGAGATTGATGGCTCTGAGGTGAAAGCACTATGGGAAGGAGTAAACTGGGGAAATGATTGTTGGACTACGAATACGAATGGAGAAAAAGTTCTTCGTCTGATGGCGGGGTCTCTGTTGACTATAGACCGTCATCCATTCAGTACAGAGTGTGCCCGTCGAGGAATCACCATTGAAATTGATTATAGAGTGGATAATGTGACAAACTATTCGGAACCAGTGATGACGATATCATCTCCATCGGGAAATTCTTTTATAGGATTGAATCTTTATGCGGATGACATCATCATGCATACACAGTCTTTGAAAGATGACAGTGTGCAAAGTTTGCATACCTTTGAAGGAAAACGTACAAGGCTGACGCTGACTGTTTTGCCGACGGCTTACGGTAACCCGGGATTTAATCTGTGTATACTGTATATCAACGGACGTAAAAACAGGGAGTTTACTTATGAAGATAATGATTATTTCGCTCAATCGGGAGCTATTGTTATTGGGTCGGATTATGCCGATGTGGATGTTTATGGTATACGCGAGTATGCATCAGGATTAACTTCACAGGGAGTACTGACGAATTATATCAATTGGCTGTCTGATACGGAAGAAAAGGCAAGAGTGAAAGCTTTTAATGATATTTTGGATCCCAATGGTTCGGAGATAGACTTTGATAACACAAGAGATCAGTTCAATTGTCTGGTATTTGATAATACGATCCCGTATATGCTCGATCAGACACAGCGGGTTGGAACACTGGAAGTTCTTTTTTATGATCATCCGGAATGGAATGTTTCTATTACTAATGTAGCAGCTAAGGGACAAGGAACATCTTCCATGAAATATTATTTGTGGAATACCCGTTACCAACTGGATAAAAACAACTCTGTGATTACTTTTGCAGACGGGACAACCGGAAGTAAGAAATGGCAAATGGTACCTTGGATTCCGGCTGGACAGAAGTTTACGGCGAAAAAGAATTATGCGTCCTCAATGCAATCTCATAAAATAGGTTCGGTCAACTCTTACGAAGATTTATATCGTGAAATGGGGTTGTTAAATGAAGCTATGCAGACGGAAATGTATAAGAATGCTCGTGTCGCTGTTTATCAGATGCCATTTGTCTGTTTTGAGAAATCGTTGAATGATGACGGGGAATCGGTATATACTTTCAAAGGACTATATACTTTCGGACCGGATAAAGGAGATAAATATACTTTTGGGTATGATACGGACTTATTTCCGGACATGATATCTATTGAAGGGGCGGATAATTCGCCATTATGTACTTTGTTCCGTGTTCCCTGGAATCCGAATAAATCATATATTGCCTATAATGAAGATGAGGAGGCTTTTCAGTATAATGGAGCCAATTCATGGGATTTCGGTGCCGGTGAATTGGAAAATATATCGAAGTTTATACCGGCATATAACATCGTCTATCAGTGTTCACCACGGCTTTTGCCTTTCAACGGTACGTTGGATGAGTTGAACGCTCAGCTTGCAGACTATAAAAATCAGCCTTATGAATTTTGGATTGCGAAAGGCGGTGATGTGAACCAATATAATGTTTATTATTTCGAGTCGGCAGAAGGTAGGTTTGTTTCGTCTGATATAGGTGAAGGGCAGATAAACCTTAACTCTCAGCTTGTGGATAAAGGCTATGGATTGCTAAGTAAGGACTTAACAGAAAAAAATAATGATGAACTGAATACTCTCTTTATCAATGCTCGTATCTCGAAGTTTCGCCGGGAAGCACCGGACTTTTGGCATATACAAGACACGTTGACATTTATGAATAATGTGGAGTTTAATGCCGGTACGGACGAACGGGCAAAAAATACATATCCATACTCTTTCGGTATGGAGAATTCTAAATGGAGATGGCGTATCGATGATGCTGATACCCGGTTTGATACGACTAATCGTGGTTTGCCGGAGAAATCGTATAGTGTGGAAACGCATGATGTTGATGGGACAGGGGCATCTGTATGGAATGGTGAATCTAATAATTTCTTTAATTTGATGGAACTTGCCTTTGCTGAAGAGAAGACTACTAATATGCGCCTGATGATGACTTCTATGCAGGCATTGAGCGGATTAAAAAGTGGTAATGATCTTGAGAAACTTTATGCATTCTATAAAAAATATTTCTTTGATGAGGCTCAGGAATATTTCCCTTCTAATGCTTTTAACGCTGATGCAAGGATAGCATATGAAAATGGTAAACTGGCTTATAATGCCGGAACTTATTCGAATGATACAGACCCGATTACACAGTCATTGGGTGATCATTATGCTGCGGAACAACGGTGGGTGACCAAACGCATCCTTTATATGATGTCGAAGTATAATTTTGGCTTGTTTTCTGCTAATGGTTCCGATACTATCACTGTGCGTGCTGCTGGTAATACGATTAAATATGAACTGACTCCGGCTATGGATATGTATCCGGCTATTGCTAACGGTACAAGTATAATTCGGGGTGCACGAACGAAAGCTGGGGATGTGTGTTTAATGGAGATTGAATTATCCGGTTCCGGTGATCAGCAAAATGCAATACAGGGTGCTTCCTACTTGCAGGATATAGGTGACTGGTATAATAAGAATGTGCAAGGTTCCATGATTATTCAGGGACGTATGCTTCGTGATATTCGTTTAGGAAGCAAAACAGAGGCTATAGTCATATCTATTTCTTCATTGACATTATCTAATTGTACATCTCTGCAACGACTATTGCTATCTAATATTTCCACATTGTCAGGTACATTGAATCTTGCCGGGTGTACTCATCTACAGGAAGTGTACGCTGATGGAACTTCTCTTGTACAAATCATTCTTCCGAAGGGTGGAGGACTCCGGACTGTAGAGTTTAGTGCTTACAATCAGTATTTGTCTTTAGCGAATTATCCGTTAATGACAAATGAAGGGGTGGGAATCGATTTATGTGAAGAGATCATTACTGACTTCTTTATAACCGGATGTCCGAAAGTAAAGCCGATGCAATTGCTGGTCAGTATAATGGATGCACAAACTGGGCAAGGTGGCGATCATAAACTGAAACGTATCCGTGCTGTAGGATTTGATGAAACATATGATGATTCAGATATGTTGGATAAGTTAGCAACACTCTCGAACGGTACGTATGAGGGATTAAGCTCTGAAGGATTAGCCGGAGAAGATGAATACCCGGTGTTGGATGGAACAATTACGATTAATACTAATGCGTATGAGGATTCGATAGAGATTTTGAGGAATGCGTTTAAGAAGCTGACTCTGAATATCAATGGTGATTTTTATGTGAGATTCAAGGATGCGGTAATAGGCAATTATTTTATTGATTTGTATGGAGATGGTGTTGGTATTACAAAACAACAAATTCAAAGCATAGATAAAATTCCTAGCTATCAATTTAAAGATAATAAGGAAGTGACAAGCTTTGATGAATTTCAATATTTTACCGGATTATCAGTTTTATCAAGGGAAGCCTTTTATGGTTGTTCTAATTTATCTTCTATTATACTTCCATCTAGTCTGACACTTATAGAATTACAAGCTTTTAGAGGTACTAATATATCTAATATTTTTATACCAAAAGGCGTGAAAAGTATGCAGCAAAGTACTTTTGAAGAGTGCTCAAATTTAAAGGAAGTAATATTTGAAGAAGATAGTAGTTTGATTGAACTAAAATTTACTCAATTTCGAAGTTGTTCAAGTTTGATTAAAATAGAGCTTCCAGATACAATAGAAAATATGGGAGACTATTTGTTTAAAGATTGTACTTCTTTAAAATATTGTCATTATCCGATAAATTCGAAGGTAACTGCTATTAATAATAGTTGTTTTGAAAACTGTAGTTCATTACAAGAACTGCCAATTACTGACTATATTACAACATTGGGTAGTAATACTTTTAGAAAATGTATTTCATTATCTGGGCATCTTGATTTAAGCCGGATAACAAGTATGGGAAGTGGAGGATTTTACGGTTGTCAGGGAATTGAATCCGTTGATATCACTAGTTTAGAGACTGTTCCCTATGAAGCTTTTAGAGGTTGTATCTCATTAAAATCGGTGGAATTTAGTAGAAAAACAAGGAATATAAATAATAGTTCATTTCAAAATACTATTATTACAAGTTTAAACCTATCACATGTTGAAGAAATTACCATTGGAGAAGCTGCTTTTTCTGGACTTAGAACATTAAATAAAATAAATTTGCCTAATAATTCCACTTTAAATTATAGATGTTTTGCGGATACTGGAATACAAGGTGAGTTATATATTCCTGCAAGTTGGGTGTTTATTAGCACTGGACATTTTAGTAACTGTAGCGAGTTGACTTATATTGAAGTGGAAGAAGGTAGGACTAGTATACCTCAAGGTTTTATTAGTTGGACGATTAAAGCAGATACAATAATCTTTCCCTCAACTATTACTGAAATTGGTGATAGTTTCTTACATGGGAATGGGTGGTATCCCACTTTTATTTGCAAAGCAATAACCCCTCCTGTAATAACAGGAACAGGATATATAGGATATGGTCCGTTTAGTGAGATGTATGTTCCGGATGAGTCAGTTGAGGCATATAAAGCAGCTCCTAGTTGGTCTAATCATGCATCGCAAATAAAACCAATGAGTATGCTTGCAAACTCTAATGAGTAGTTAAAGTATTCAATTAATGCCAATGCGCAGATTGTATATCATCTGCGTATTGGCTATATATCCTATAAATGAGAACTTTATTCCTTGTTCTTTTTATGCACTTGTTTCCCGTTATCTGAGTAGCAGTCGGGAATAAGCCGCAAATTTTGCGGCTTATTCCCGATTATTAACCGCAACTTGATTGAAAACTCCAATGAAATTCTTATTTTTGCAAAAAGGAGGTAGGATATGTTCATTCATGATATTGAAAATTGGACTTCATTCAGATGGAATGCTGAGACATTATCTGATGCAATAGCCAGAACAAACAGAGCTATCGGGTATTTGACAGGTAGATTAAGTACAATCGGATTTGATAGTCAGATGGCCGCTACAGTAGAGGCTGTGACACATGATGTCGTTTTTTCTTCGGAAATTGAAGGCGTGACTTTGAATACGGCAGAGGTTCGTTCTTCTGTTGCTCGAAAACTGGGGGTAGCTGTCCCTGACACAAAAGAGCCTACACATTATGTTGACGGTGTGGTTGAGATGATGCTTGATGCAGTGATAAATTATGAGACTCTATTGACACACGATAGATTATTTGGCTGGCATACAGCGCTTTTTCCTACAGGTAAAAGTGGAACTTTGGATATTACAGTGGGGGCTTATCGTACTGAGTCTATGGAAGTTGTATCTGGTACGTTTGGCAGGGAAAGGATACATTATCGCGCACCGGAGCCAGGTCGGGTACTTAAGGAGATGGAGCAATTTCTTATTTGGTTTAATGATCACCGTGTGGCTCCTTCATTGATAAAGTCCGCAATAGCTCATTTATGGTTTGTCTGCATTCATCCGTTTGATGATGGCAACGGGCGTATAGCGAGAGCTATATCAGATATGGTATTATCACAGGCTGATCGTAGCAAATTGAGATTTTTTAGTATGTCTATGCAGATTAGCCGGGAAAAGAAAGAGTATTACCGTATGCTGGAACGGACTCAACGTGGGGATGGAGATATTACAGAGTGGTTAAAATGGTACTTCTGTTGTCTTGAACGGGCTGTTGCCGAGTCTAATGTAATGCTGAGTGGCATCCTAAATAAAGCTATCTTTTGGAAAACTCATTCGGAAACAGTAATTACTGAAAGGCAACGTACGGTTCTTAATATTTATTTGAATGATTATGAAGGAAAGCTTACTGCTAAGAATTGGAGTAAGCTGGCCGGGGTTTCTCTAGATACCGCCAATAGAGATGTGAAAGATTTAGTGGCGAAAGGCATCCTTGCTCCTGTGCAAGGACGTGTCAGGGATGTATCATACACACTGAATTATGTGAAGTCTGATTCACAAATGCGTGATTTTAGCGATTCTACGCTTATTAATCGTGATGGAAAAGATTATATTTTGACAGTTTATAAAGGACGGAAAAATTTAGAAGAAAGAATTACTCCATTAGATAAAATAAGATTCAAGCAAAATGAAATATCTATTGATGATTTGGTATATAAATATTTTGCATATCTTTCAGAGTGACGGAAATTCTATAGCTAAATATTAAAGCGTACCTCGTTCGTTCGAGATGCGCTATTTTTTTATAAAATTAAACAGAACTTGGCAAAATCTCAGTTGGGCAGTCGTCTTGCTATTGCTTTTTGATCCCAGTTATATCAATAAATCTGGTAAGTTTACTCCTTATTTAAGCCGTTTCAGGTCCGGTTGTGTAAAGAGATTCAAATATACTGAAAGTGTTAAATCTCAGCTTTTGGGAGTAATATTGGGTTTGTATGAGAACATTCCTGTTTTTTATATGTTTGTGAGGTAAACCCTGCAAACAAAACATATTTAGTCAGGATAAAATATTATATATAATATACTTATTATAAAAATATTAGCGATGATAAAAAGAAAAGCACCATTATCCCTATTAGTAACATTAGATAGCATATCTAAAAATACACTTGATTTTTTTTCAGTAAGCCAAAGCAGGCAATGCCGGCAGATTATAGGGCGAGATAAAGCGATATTGCGGCATTTAAATTCTTTATTATTAATATT
>ERZ824575.1413-NODE-1413-length-22788-cov-5.209299_pt1 | contig 22788 bp, 21 predicted proteins | sample MGYA00519470_ERZ824575 | MGnify/ENA primary metagenome ERZ824575 (study PRJEB31778, sample SAMEA3449170) | human gut metagenome | biome: human gut; feature: human-associated habitat; material: faeces | place: United Kingdom | collected 2010/2012 ...
TTTCAAATTAGGACTAAGTTGTCTCGTCGGGAAGACGGGGCTTTGCGACATTTTGTTTTTTACGTTTACCGCAACTCTGCTGCTGGCGGTAATAGTTGATTAGTCCTGCAATCACGTTTTTATTTTTCAAATTATTCACTTCAATGCTGTGGATGGATGTTTTGTATCCGTATCCGAAGCATTGGCATACCGTGTATAACCTTACTTTCCGCTGTTGAGGCGGACGGGGTGTGGTATGCGAACAGAAAAAAAGTATGGGAATACGATTAAAAGATTTAAGTAAACTGGGATATCGGGATAATGTAGCCCGTAGTCTGGTAGTAGACATTGTAGGCAAATATTGCAAACATGACACGAAGGAACAGATTGCAATGACTTTGAGCAATATACTCGAACATCCCGAATCTTATAAAAACAATGAAATATGGAGTAAGCTGGCGGAACGCCTGTCGCCTACTGTTCTTGCGAAAGAGTTCGTAGCTTACGACTTACGGGAAGATCCGTTGATGTATAAAACCTATGGAGGTAAGTTTATCGAGACTCTTGCCAAACAACAGATGAATTTGGCTATGCGCCTGCCTGTAACGGTCGGTGGAGCGTTGATGCCCGATGCGCACGCCGGTTATGGATTGCCTATCGGTGGGGTACTGGCTACTGATAATGCCGTGATACCGTATGCTGTCGGGGTTGATATCGGTTGCCGGATGAGTCTGACGGTATTTGATGCGAAAGCAGACTTCCTGAAACGATATTCTTATCAGATAAAGGAGGCTTTGAAAGACTTTACACATTTCGGAATGGATGGCGGCCTGGGCTTTGAACAGGAGCATGAAGTGCTGGATCGGGAAGAATTTCGGTTGACTCCTTTATTAAAGGATTTGCAAGGAAAGGCCGTGCGGCAACTCGGAAGCTCCGGAGGTGGGAATCACTTTGTGGAGTTCGGCGAAATTGCTTTGCAGGCGGATAATGTGCTGAATCTTCCGGAGGGGAGTTATGTTGCTTTGCTGTCTCATTCCGGTTCACGTGGCTTGGGTGCTGCTATTGCCAAACATTACAGTCTGTTGGCCCGTGAAGTCTGCAAACTTCCTCGGGAGGCGCAGCATTTTGCGTGGCTGAGTCTGGACTCCGAAGAAGGGCAGGAGTATTGGATGAGTATGAATCTGGCAGGAGACTATGCCCGTGCCTGTCACGAGCGTATTCACTTGAATCTGTCTAAAGCATTGGGACTGAAACCTGTTGCGAATGTCAACAACCATCACAACTTTGCGTGGAAAGAGGAGATAGCTCCGGGACGTATGGCGATTGTGCATCGCAAAGGGGCAACTCCTGCACAAAAGGGACAGGCGGGTCTGATTCCCGGAAGTATGGCTACGGCAGGTTATCTGGTTTGTGGCAAAGGGGTGGAAGAATCCTTGTGCTCTGCTTCTCATGGAGCTGGAAGAGCGATGTCCCGGCAAAAAGCAAAGGAGAGTTTCACTCAGTCGGCTTTGAAAAAGATGCTGTCGCAGGCAGACGTGACATTGATAGGCGGAAGTATCGAGGAAATACCTCTGGCATATAAAGACATCGACCGCGTGATGTACACACAGGAGACTTTAGTGGAAGTGCAGGGTAGATTTATGCCTCGCATCGTACGAATGAATAAAGAATAAGGCGATGAAGGAGAAAGTCTATTTACAGATAACTTCCGGCAGGGGACCTGCGGAATGTTGCCGGGTGGTGGCATTGGTACTCGAAAGAATAGTAAGACAGGCGCAGGCAAGCGGACTGAAAGTGGAAATGATAGAACGTGAAGTGGGACCGGTCAACCGGACACTGCTTTCGGCTACCATTGCTCTTCAAGGCGCAGCGAGCGGAGAACTGGCGGATGAATGGGAGGGAACGGTGCAATGGATTGCCCAAAGCCCGTATCGCATTTATCACAAGCGGAAAAACTGGTTTGTCGGTGTGCATTCGTTTGTGTTGTCGGAGAGTCAGGAGGCTACAGAAAGAGATTTCCGCTATGAAACCTTACGGGCTTCCGGTCCGGGCGGGCAGCATGTCAACAAGACCGAGTCCGCCATCCGCATCACCCACCTACCCACCGGCACGGTGGTGGAGTGCCAGGACGAGCGCAGCCAGCACAAGAACCGCGACCGGGCCATGAAGATCCTGCGCTCCCGCCTGTACGAGGCGGAGCAGGAGCGGCAGAACGCCGCCATCGCCAAGGAGCGGAAGTCTCAGGTGGGCACCGGTGACCGCAGCGGCAAGATCCGCACCTATAATTTCCCCCAGAACCGGGTCACCGACCACCGGCTCACGGGTGACAGCAAGAATTTCAACATCGCCGCCATCATGAACGGCGATCTGGATCCCCTGATTGACGCACTGACCCTGAATCAGCAAGCACAGCGCCTGCAGGAGGGCGCGGAATAAAGAAAGGAGCACATCATCATGTTAGCACCTATGAAAATGCACTATGACAAGTCCGGCCCCACCCTGGTCAAGGCTATGAAAAAGCGGCAGTTTGACGCCTACTATTGCTCCACCGCCGAGGAGGCCGTGGAAAAGGTGCTGGAGCTGATCCCCGCCGGCAACGTGGTGAGCTGGGGCGGCGTGGCCACCGTGGACGAGCTGGGCATCAAGGATCGCCTGCGCCAGCGCAATCAGCCTGTTATCGACCGCGACACCGCCAAGACCCCCGACGAGCGCATGGACATGCTGCGCCAGGCTCTGACCTGCGACACCTTCCTCATGAGCAGCAACGCCATCTCCGAGGATGGCCAGCTGGTGAACATCGACGGCATGGGCAACCGTGTGGCCGCCCTGTGCTTCGGCCCCCGGCAGGTCATCGTGGTGGCCGGCATGAACAAGGTGGCCGGTGATCTCAATAGCGCCATGGCCCGCGCCCGCCACATCGCCGCCCCCGCCAACGTCCAGCGCTTCGATGTCAAGACCCCCTGCGCCGTCACCGGCCAGTGCGGCAACTGCACCAGCCCCGACTGCTGCTGCGCCCAGATCGTCACCACCCGGTTCTCCAAGATCCCCGGCCGCATCAAGGTGGTGCTGGTGGGCGAAACGCTGGGCCTTTAACTCTCTAAAAGAGGGGATAAATCCCCCCTTTTGATTCCCCCTCACCCAGTTGACCTCGGTCACTGGGTGTCGCCGCCCAAGGCGGCTGAGTCTTTGGATTTTTCTGACGCACATGTCGTCAGAAAAATAAATTGAAATCACTCCTCTCGATTACGATGGAAAGAAGAATCACCTTGCAAACACAGATTTTCCACCCTGAAAAGGACAAAAACGCCATCGCCGAAGCCGCCGCCATATTGCGGCGGGGCGGCCTGCTGGGCATCCCCACCGAGACGGTGTACGGTCTCGGCGCCAACGCGCTGGACGAGGACGCCGTGCTGCATATTTTCGAGGCAAAGGGCCGTCCCCAGGACAACCCGCTGATCCTCCATGTCCCCGGCGCCGACTGGCTGGAGCGGTACTGCCGGGATATCCCGCCGGTGGCCTATACCCTGGCGGAGCGGTTCTGGCCGGGGCCTCTTACCATGATCCTGCCCCGCCGGGACAACGTGCCCCTGCGCACCACCGGCGGCCTGGACACGGTGGGCGTCCGCTGCCCCGATCATCCCATGACCCTGGCCATCATTCGCGCGTCCGGCGTCCCCGTGGCCGCACCCAGCGGCAACACCTCGGGGCGGCCCAGCCCCACCACCGCCCAGCACATGCTGGAGGATATGGACGGCAAGATCGACGGTATCGTGGACGGCGGCCCCTGCGCCGTGGGCGTAGAGAGCACCATCATCGACCTGACGGTGACGCCGCCCCGTCTCCTCCGTCCCGGCGGGCTGCCGCTGGAAGCACTGGAGGACGTACTGGGCGAGGTGGCCGTGGATAAGGCGGTGCGGCAGAAGCTGGCGGACGGCGAAAAGGCCAAGGCCCCCGGCATGAAATACCGCCACTACGCCCCCAAGGCCCCGGTCACCGTCATTACCGGGACACCCGGCGCTTCCGCCGCGTACATCGCCGCCCATCTGACAGCGGGCAGCGGCGTCATCTGCTTTGATGAATACGCCCCGCTGTTTAAAGGACATATCATCCACCGTCTCGGCCCTGCCGCCGATAAGCTGGCCCAGGCCCGGCATGTATTCGACGCCCTGCGCACCTTCGACGATACGAAGGTGCCGGAGATCTTTGCCCAGTGCCCCGACGAGAGCGGCCTGGGTCTGGCCGTCAGCAACCGGCTGAAAAAGGCGGCGGGCTTTCATGTGATCGAAGCGCCCCGCCCGCTGGTGGTGGGCATCACCGGCCCCACCGGCGCAGGCAAGACCAGCGCCCTGCGGGCGCTGGAGCAGTTGGGCGGCTGCGTGCTGGACTGTGACGCCATCTATCACGAGATGCTGCGCACCGACGGCGGCCTGCGCCGCGCCATCACCGCCGCCTTTGGCGATGTGTTCACCCCTGACGGCCAGCTTGACCGGCAGAAGCTGGGCACCCTGGTGTTCGGCGACGCGGCACAGCTGGACCGGCTCAACGCCATCATCTATGACCAGCTCCCCCGTGAGCTGGCGCGTCGGATGGCCCTCTCCCCCGCCCCCATCATGGGCATCGATGCCATCAATCTGGTGGAGTCCGGCCTCTCGCAGCTCTGCGACCGGACGCTGGCGGTCATCGCTCCGGCGGAGGATCGCGTCCGCCGCATCATGGCCCGCGACGGCATCACCGAGGAATACGCCCGGCTGCGGGTGGCCGCCCAGAAGGACGATGCTTTCTACCGCACCCACTGCACCGACGTGCTGGTGAACACCGCCGCAGCGCCGGAGGCTTTTCAGGCCGAAGCACTGGCCTTTTTCCGGGAAATCGCCCGAAAATAGCGGGTTTTCCCCCAAACGCAACCGCTGGTTGACAGATCTCCAAGCCCGCTTTCTGGTATGCAAACGCAAGATCAGGTATGCTATCCACAACAAAAGCGCCTCGGCGCGTATCAATTTTTCAGGAGGATCCCATTATGATCTTAGCGGACAAAATCATGGCATTGCGGAAGAAGGCCGGCTGGTCCCAGGAGGAGCTGGCCGCCCGGCTGAACATCAGCCGCCAGTCGGTCTCCAAGTGGGAGGGCGCACAGTCCATCCCCGATATGGATAAGGTGGTGCAGATGAGCCGCCTGTTTGGTGTCACCACCGACTTCCTGCTGAAGGACGAGCTGGAGATCGAGGAGCATACCCAGAGCGAACCCATGGACGAGCCGCCCCTGCGGCGGGTCACCATGGAGGAGGCCTCCGCCTATCTGGCGCTGCGCCGTGCCGCCGCGCCGAAGATGGCACTGGCCACCTTCCTGTGCATCATCTCCCCCGTGGCGCTGCTGATACTGGCCGCCATGAGCGAGGTGTCCCGCTTCGGCATCTCCGAAAATGCCGCGTCCGGCATCGGCCTGTGCGGGCTGCTGGTGCTGGTGGCCATCGGCGTGGCGCTGTTCCTCACCTGCTCGGCCAGGGTACGGGACTTCGCCTTTCTGGAGGAAGAACCCTTCGAGACGGAGTACGGCGTCAGCGGCATGGTGAAGGAGCGCATGCAGGACTTCGCCAACACCTACTCCCGGCTGAATATCACCGGCACGGTGCTGTGCATCCTGTCGGCGGTGCCGCTATTCGTCTCCATGTGCATAGAGACCGCCGACGTCGTCTATGTGGCGGCGGTGTGCCTGCTGCTGATCATCGCCGGTATCGGCTGCGTGGCCTTCACCTATGGCGGCACCATCCACGCCTCCATGGAGCGGCTGCTGGAGGAGGGCGGCTATACCCGCCAGCAGAAATCCCGCCGCGGCGTCAAGGGCGCGATCAGCACCATCTACTGGCTGCTGGTGACGGCTATCTTCATGTGGTACACCTTCGGCCCCTCCGGCAACGGCCAGGCGCGGTACAGTTGGTTCATCTGGGCCATCGCCGGTGTGCTGTACGCCGCGGTGATGCTGGTGGTGAACCTGATCCAGCGCTCCCGTGAGCATTGACCCATCTTCTCATAAGGCGTCCGGCCCGACCGGACGCCTTATGCTTTTTCAGAAAATCCGCCATTTTTTGAAAAAAGGTCTTGCAAAACGGAACGGAATCGGTTATAATATTTCCGTTCTAAAAAATATGCACCTTTAGCTCAGTTGGTAGAGCACCTGACTCTTAATCAGGGTGTCCAGGGTTCGAGTCCCTGAAGGTGTACCAAATGGCCCGTTGGTCAAGTGGTTAAGACAGAGGCCTCTCACGCCTTTAACATCGGTTCGAATCCGGTACGGGTCACCAAGTTCAAACTCCGCCTTCGGCGGGATGATTTAGCTCCATCTTTATGATGGAGCTACTTTTTTCGATAGGAGGCCCCCATGGCAAAGCAATCCATCCGTCTCTCCGACCATTTCACGTATGGCAAGCTGCTGCGCTTCACGCTTCCCTCCATCTGCATGATGGTCTTCACGTCCATCTACGGCGTGGTGGATGGTCTGTTCGTCTCCAATTTCGTGGGTAAAACGCCCTTTGCCGCCGTAAACCTGGTCATGCCCTTCGTGATGATCCTGGGCGGCATGGGCTTTATGATCGGCACCGGCGGCACCGCCCTGGTGTCCAAGCTGCTGGGCGAGGGCAAGCAGGACGAAGCCCACCGCACCTTCTCCATGCTGGTACTGTTCACACTGCTGTTGGGCGCAGTACTGTCCGCCGTGGGCATCATTACCATGCCCGCCGTGTCCCGTCTGCTGGGCGCGTCTGACGCCATGATGCCCGACTGCATTCTCTATGGCCGCATCGTCACCGGCTTTACATTTTCCTTCATGCTGCAAAACGTGTTCCAGAGCTTCTTCATCGCCGCCGAAAAGCCCCGCCTGGGCCTTTTCGTCACCGTGGCCGCCGGCGTCACCAACATGGTGCTGGACGCACTCTTCATCGCCGTTTTCGACTGGGGCGTGGCCGGCGCGGCCATCGCCACCGGCCTGAGCCAGTGTGTGGGCGGCGTACTGCCCCTGATCTACTTCCTGCGTCCCAACACCAGCCTGCTGCGCCTGCGGCCCGCCGCCCTGCGTCTGCGCCCCATCCTCCAGTCCTGCGGCAACGGCTCCTCCGAGCTGATGAGCAACATCTCCTCCTCCCTGGTAGGTATGCTCTACAACTTCCAGCTCATGCGCCTGATCGGCGAGGACGGCGTCTCCGCCTACGGCGTTCTGATGTACGTCCAGTTCATCTTCGTAGCCATCTTCATCGGCTACTCCATCGGCAGCGCGCCGGTGGTCAGCTTCCACTACGGCGCGCAGCACCACAGTGAGCTGAAAAACCTCCTGCGGAAAAGCGCCCTGCTGATGGCCATCGGCGGCGTGACCCTGACGGTCCTGGCCCGTGTGCTGGCCGCCCCCTTGTCCCGGCTGTTTGTGGGCTACGATGCTAGCCTCTACGCCCTGACCACCCATGCCTTCCGGCTGTTCTGCTGGTCGTTCCTACTGGCAGGCTTCAACATCTTTGCCTCCGGCTTCTTCACCGCCCTGAACAACGGTGCCGTCTCCGCTGCCATCTCCTTCCTGCGGACGCTTGTATTCCAAGCCGGCTCCGTCGTCATCCTGCCCATACTTCTGGGCGTGGACGGTATCTGGTGGGCCATCACCGCCGCCGAGATCTTTGCCTTTATCATCTCCGGCGTCTTTCTGGTGCTCAAGCGGAATAAGTACCACTATATGTGAGCGTTTTCCCCTTGCAATCGCATAAACATAGTGCTATACTATGTTTACTAACATAAGGGAGGTCTTCCCATGCTCGTATCTACCAAAGGCCGTTACGCCCTTCGGGTCATGCTGGAGCTGGCTCAGGACGACAGCGCCGCCTATCTCCCCCTGCCCGCCATTGCCGAACGGCAGGGCATCTCTGAAAAATATCTGGAGAGCATCATCTCCGTGCTGTCCAAGGCCGGCCTGGTGGACGGCCTTCGTGGCAAGGGCGGCGGCTACCGCCTGAACCGCCCCGCCGCCGACTATTCCGTAGGCCAGATCCTGCGGCTGACCGAGGGTTCTCTGGCCCCCGTCACCTGCCTGGAGGGCGACGAAAACACCTGCCCCCGCGCCGGTCACTGCACCACGCTCCCCATGTGGGAAAAGCTGGACACCATCATCAACGACTATCTGGACAGCGTCTCCCTGGCCGACCTGCTGGCGCAGACCGACGGCGGCGCCCTCTGAAAGCATACCGAAAAACCTCCCGGACCACACGGTCCGGGAGGTTTTTGTTTTTCAGGTCCGACTCAGCCCTTGTGCTCCGTCTTGGCCGTATCCGTCTTGCTGGCAGTGTCGGTCTTATTGGCGGCAGCATCCTCCACCGCGGAGACATTCGCGGCAGCGGCCGCGGCGTCTGCCGCTGCCTTGTCCTGGATGCGGTCCGCCGGGATACCGGCAGCCTCGGCCTCACCGCGGGTCATGGTGATGGGCGCGGCGGAGTCCTCCACCAGCTTTGCCATCAGCAGATAGCGGTGATGATCGTCGCCGTTCTTGCACACGGACAGCACCACCACCTTGTCGCCCGCCTGGGGCAGGTTGGTCTTGTCCACGTTCACGCAGCCCTCGGCACTGTAAAAGGCGTTCTGGTTGGTGTCGCTCTTGTACTTAGGATCGCTGGCCGCCTTGCCCAGCGCCTCAAAGAATGCGTTAAACACCTTCTCGTCCTTGAAGTCGTGGTAGTACAGGATGTGGCTGGTATCATAGGGGATGCATGCGAAGAACTTATAGGTCAGCTGACGGCCCGGCTGATAGATGTACATCACGGCGTTGTCGTCGAACTTCAGCGTCTCGCCGTAGCTCTGCAAACCGCCGAACATGGTCCGGTTGGCCATGTTGTGGCCGTAGATCACCGTCATGGGGTCGCTGAGGTCAGACTTGTTGTAGTACGCCTGGATGTACAGCGAGCCGGCCTTGTTGGTCTTGCCGTCCAAATCGCGCTGCAGGTAGTAATCGTCGTCATACCCGGTGCTGCTCTTAGTGGACTTGGGACTCTGCGCCAGATAGTGGCCCTTGCTGATGGCGCACTGGGTGGCGTTGGGAATCTGGATGAACCCGAACACGTCCGGGTACTTCTTCTCATCGAAGCTGACGCCGTCCGGCAGCTGGATGGGCTCCGGCTCCACGATGACCTCATCCTTGGGGTCCGGTTCCGGTTCCTTCTGCTCGCCGCAGCCCACCAGCACGGCAGAGCCCAGCGTCAGCAGCGCCATCACAAGCGCCATTCGGCGTAAAAAGTGCTTCTTCATCTTCTCCATTGCTGCTCCTTCCCGCGGCTCCTCTCTTCCTCTCGAGCCGCTGCGGCGTGTCCGCCGCGTTGCAATATACTTTGATATGATACCATACAGCGCCCCTGATTGCAAGCACTTTTCCCCTATCCGCCCCTTATGCCAGCGTCATGCCGTACTGGCCCAGCAGCTTCTCGAACCGCTGCCGCTGCGCCGGTGTCATGCGGGCCGTATACTGCGCCGCCAGCGCCTGGGCCAGATCGCCGTTGCCCCGCTTCAGATAGTTCCCCACAGCCCGCTGCAGGCTCTCCGCCGCCGTAGAGCTCAGGCTCTCGCCCCTGCTGCCGGTATCTCCACTATCTGTAAGACGGACGCCGGAGGCGGAAAGTTTCCTCTCCTGCTCCGCTTTGTCGGAAAAATGTGCCAGCAGCGCCTGATACAGCTTCTGGTCCTGACTGCCCGCGTCCTCATACGCCGCCTGAGCCGCCTCCAGCTGCTTCTGCCAGTCACCACGCGCCTCCTGCCAGCGGTCATAGTCCGCCTTTTCCTGCGCGTCCAGCATACTGTACTGGTTCTGCAAAGCCTTGCCCTCCTGCTGATACTCCGCCAGCGCCGCCTGCCGCAGCTCCGGCACCATCGCTGCCAGCTCCTGCAAATAGCCGTTGTACGCCTGCTGCCCCGCGCTCTGGGCGTAGCTGGAGGCATACCCGCCGGTCAGCGCCGCCGCCTTGCCCAGCGTGTCCTCCATGGCCGCCGCGCCGCGGGCGGCATACAGTCTGGCGTACCGCTGGTACGACTCGTCCTCCTCCGGATCGTAGTCAAAGGCCTCACGCCCCGCGATCTGGTCATACAGGGTCTGCAGGCGCTCCTCGAACCGGGACCGGTACGCCTCCGGCTCCAACGCCGCCACGCTGTCCCGGTACGCCTGCGCCGCCGTCACCTCGTCCGATGGCGTATAGCCCCTCTCCAGATCCTGCAGACGCCGCGCCGTGCCCGCCGTGACCTCCGCCCTGGGTGCCGCCGCCTCTGCTGCTGCGGCGGCCTGCGCCGCCTGCTCCGCCGCCGTAGGCGCGGACAGCAGGCTCCCCCACGTCTCGTCGCCGGCAATACCGTCCACCATCGTCAGTCCGTTCTTCTTCTGATAGTTCCGTACCGCGGCTCTCGTCTTCTTGCCGAAGATACCATCCTCGTCCAGGCTGTACCCCCGCTTGTTCAATTCATTCTGCAGCTGCCGCACCGCGCTGCCCTGTGAACCGTATGCCACCATCGTATACGTCGATGCCATGCCTCTCTCCTCCTCGTCATGTCGTGCGCCGCCAGCCATACACGTCGGCGATGCCTGTCTCCACGCTCTCCCACGCTGCGCCTGCCGGTGTCTCCGGCGCCGCAGGGCTGTCTGTCAGGCGCACGCTGCCCACCGGGAACAGCATCGCCTCCACTGTCTGTCCGTTCACCGTCAGTGCGCCGGATACCGCCACATCCCCATAAAACACCGCCGGCCACACGCACTCCAGCGCCTCCTGCTCCGCGTATTTGCCGAAGGCCGCGCCCATTCCGCCGGCGCGCAGATGCAGCGTCACCCGGCTGGTGGCCGCCGTATACCGCACCACCCGCACGTTGCCCACCGTGTCCTCCGCGCTCAGCTCCACCTCATAGGAGGTCCCGCCGTCCAGCCCGCCGCCCAGCAGCTGCTCTGCCCCCGGCAGCAATGTCACATAGCCGCTCCACGCGCCGCCCATAGGTCGGAAGCGCGCCCGCAGGACCACCGTATTGTGCCCCTGCACATCGGCGCACTGTGCCGCGCACTTCACCTTCAGATACGCCCCGTCGTCCTTTTCTGTGCCGTCCGCGGCGCACCGCGCCGCCATGGACGCCGTGATGGCCGGCGGATAATAAGCCGCTACCGTCACCGCCTCGCCTGTCACGGTCACTGACCGTCCCCGGCTGTCCGTCACCGTGACCGTGGGCCGCAGCGTCCCGCTGATGCCGATGACCGCCGTCGTCCCGGTCGTGCCGGCCAGCTCCTGCCCCGCAAAGCGGAACTGCACCGACCGCACGGACGCGCCGCCCTGTGCCGCCGCCGTCGCCGCGTACCGTATCCGGCTGACGCCCTGCACACACAGCCCCCAGCTCTCCGCTGCCGTACCGTCGTTTACCACCTCCGTGGTCAGCGCCGCCGTGGGCCGCATGGTCTCCGGCACATAGGCCGTGAACGCCGCGCTCAGGCTCCCCACCGGCGTACCGCCGCTGTACACCTTCACCGTCACCGTCCCGGTGCCGTGCGTCGTCTCCGGCAGCTCCCCGGCCAGCGACTCCGGCACCGTCCACTGGTACACCACGCGCCCCGCGCTGCTGCTCACCGTCCGCAGCGCGCCGCTGCTCAGCGTTCCGGAGGCCGCCCCCAGCACATAGCTGAACGTAAAGCTGTACCCATACCCGGGCCGCGTCAGCGTCAGCGTCCCCGTCTGTCCGATCACCGCGTCCCCCGCCGTCAGCGAGAAATCTCCAATGTCCTCCACGCGCTCCACCGGCAGCGCATAGCCGTAGCTGTCGTCTCTGGCAGACCCGGAGCCGCTGTACAGCCGTATCCCCAGCGGCGCGGTGCCCACTGCTCCTGCCGCTGTTACCCAGCCGCTGTCGTACTCGATCGCGCTGCTCCACCGGCTGGGCGATGCCGCCTTCAGCGTATGCCCGCTGCACACACTTCCGCCGTCCACCGTCACCGACAGATAGATAGGGTATCCAAAATACGATGCCCCTGTCAGCGGCGCCACGGTCACATAGATCCTGTACTGCATCGCGCTGCCGCTGCGCCGGCTGTCATAGCCGAAGCTGACGCCGATCTTCGGCACGCCGCCCCACTGGATGCTGTCCAACGCCGTATAGCTCACACACTCACCCTCCGATCCACCGGAAGGCCAGTCCGCCCTCCGCCGCCTCCATGCTCCACTGCCCTACATCGATACCTCCCAGCACCGTGATGTTCGTGATGTACAGCCGGTTGTTGGACACATAGGCCACCTCCGTGGCGTCCTGCCAGAAGGACAGCCGCGTGGCGGTGAACACCGCGCGAAAGTTGTTCTGCTCCACCACCTTTTCGCCGTCCACCTCTCTGCACGTCAGGTCCTGTCCCACAGCCACGCCATACACCGGCGCGGCCCCGTCGTAGTACACGATACCCGTGCGGATATACCCCTCCGTGTCCAGCTTATAGTGCGCGAAGGCCGCGTCCACCTTCTCCACGTTGGCCTGCAGGGCAGAGAAAAAGCTGTAATACTGCGTCACCGCCTCCGGTGCCGCCTCCAGCTGGGCGCTGAGCTTCGCCACATAGCTGCCGAAGTCCGAGCTCGCCACATACTCCTCCTTCAGCCTCGCCGTCAGCTCCTCCGTGGTCTTTTCCACCTGCTCCGCCGTTTTCAGTATCATGCTCCGCAGCGTGTCGTACTGCTCCTCTGCCGCCCGCGCCGCCTCCTGTGCCTGCTCGCTGTACGCCCCGGCCTGCCGCCGGGCGGACTCCGCGCCCGCCCCGCTGCCCAGCTCCTCCAGCTGCCCCAGCGCCAGATTCAGCTGCTGCGCCATCTGCACCAGATACGAATACTGCTGCGCCGCCTGCTCCTGCACCGTCCCCGCCGGTGCCGCAGGCAGGGGAAGCGTCATCATTCCACGTCACTCCCCTTCTCATACACCGCCGCCGCGCTGTACACCCGGCACCGGCCAAGCCCCATCAACTTCAGCCGCAGGTGTCCGCACCGTCTGGGACGCAGCTGCATCACCGCGCCCCTGGTCTGCTCCGCCGTCCCGGTAACAGTCCCCACCTGTTCCCACGTCTCGCCGTTGTCATACCGCACGAACGCCTTTACCACGGCGCCCTCCTCCAGCTTCATCCGCAGCTCCAGCCGCGCCAGATACTTGTGCTCCGGCGTATACAGCCCCAGATCGCCGCTTTCGGCGCTCCACACCACGTTCGTCTCCTTTGTGCCCACCTCACCGGCGGTGTCCAGCAGCCGCCCGTCCCTGCACAGCAGCAGCATCACGCCGTCCTGCCGCACAAAGTCCATCACCTCCACGGTGTCCTGCCGGTGCCACAGCTTTCTCTGCGTATCATACACCAGCAGCTCCGTGGTACCGGCGGCCTCCTTCGCCGCCAGCCAGTAGCGTCCGCTCTCGCCGCCGCCCACGCCGCCGATATACCTCTTGTCGCCCAGCGCCCGGGATACGCACACCGGCATACTTCCGTCAAAGGCGTACACCCCGTCGTTCCCCAGATAGTACACCACACCGTCCGCCACGGCCACGGTCCTCTCCGCGCCCTTCCGCACGCCGCTGCACGGCACCGTCACGATCTGGTGCCCGCCGCCCGCCGCCGGATAGATGCGCTCCATGCAGTTCTCCTTGAAGAACACCACGCCGCCCATGCAGGCCGCCGCCCCGGTAAAGGGTCCGTCCGAGCCTCTGGCGGCGGCGTAACTGTCGGTGCTCAGCCCCGCAAAGCTGTTCCAGTTGCGGAAATCTCCCAGCGCGCAGGCGTATATCTCGTTCACCGCCTGTCCATCCACGATGCCGTACTTGCACCCCCACAGCCGGTTGCCCTGCTCCACCACAAAGTCCATCTCCGGCATCAGCCGCATCACCGTCACCGCAGCCGTCTGGCTGTCCAGTGTCCGGCACAGCGCCGGCACCAGCACCCAGTCGTCCTCCGCCGCCTGCAATATGTGCAGGCCGTTCAGCTCCGCCGCGCCGCAGCCTGCCACCGTCACGCCGTCCCCGGCGCGGAAGCCCAGTCCCACGCCCACAGCGGCGATCTTTGTGTACACCTCCGTCAGCGCCGTCCATGTGCTGCCGTCATACCGCCGCATCACGCTCTCCGATCGCTCCGTGTCCAGCCACAGATCCCCCGTCCGGGGCTCCTGGGGCGCCTCCGTGCCCGCCGCGTAGCTGCCCAGGCTCTCCCCCGTCCCGTCGCACAGGGTGAACGTCACCTCTCCCGTGGTGGCCCGCACATTCTCCATGCTCCCGAAATCCGTCAGGTCCTGAGTATTGATGTACTTCTTGTCCGGAAAGATCAGCAGATACGCCCCCATGCTCACCAGCTGCTTCCGGCTGTCCGTCAGCACCAACCCCGTTTTCGCGCCGTTCACATACAGCGCCGTGCCGTCCACCCAGAACAATCCGTCCTTCTCCGTCATGCCGTTGGGCTTTGTCAGCTGCGTCACCGTCCGCCGCAGGGGCCGCGTCTCCAGCGCCGGATACCCGCTGCTCCACAGGTTCTCCATATGCTCCAGGCTCCCCGCACCGCTGCCCGGACGGCGGTCCAGTCCCCCGAACTGCTCTACGCCTGCCCGCTGCTGCGCCGCCGCCTTCAGCTTGGGAAAATACATCTCCGCCGCCCCCTTTCAGCACAGCCGCAGCGCCGGCGCGCCGCCCTCCGGCGCCGCCGTCCTGGCCCGGTAGTCCCGATAGGTCAGAAACGCGTTGTTCCACAGGCCCGCCGCGCTGTTGTACCGCGCCGTCTCCCCGTTGGCATAGTGCACCTGCGCCTCCACATAGTGCCGGTACAGCTCGTCAAAGGGCGGCGCCGCCGTCAGCTCCGTCTCCTCGGTCAGCACCGGCAGTTCCCCCGTCTCCCGGCACAGCTCCCGCCGCACAAAGCCCTCCGCCTGGGCCAGCCACCGCAGCTTCTCCGCGCGCGCATACCCATTGGGCAGCAGCGCGTCCACCCGGTCCAGCACCTGTTTTGCCGTCGTCCTTGCCATGGCCGTCACCTCAGGATGCTCTCTCGTCCACATAGCGCCGGGCCGCCTCCGCCATCATGGCGGCGTTTTCCAGCACCTCCGCCACGCACACCGGTACGCGCACCTCCACGCCGCGCATGATCTTCCAGCTGCGTCCGTTGACGGACACGATGACAAAATTCTCCTCCTGCTTTCTGCCCCTGGGCAGCAGCACCGTTGTCATTTTCTCCTTCATCTCGCCCTTCTCCTTTCCCCATGTAAGACCTCGCCCCGCCGTCCGCCCGCGTTCCGCAGGGGGCGGTGGCCTCGACGTCCCGTCAGCGCGGCGTGGCCGCGCTGACGGCGGCATTTCCCGCAGGGGCGGACGACCCGTCCGCCCCTGCTTCACGCTCCGTCAGTTCGCCTTGTCCTCGTCCGAATAGCTGCTGCCGCACTCCACGCGCACCATGTACTCGTCGTACAGGATAGCCGCGGCATGTACGCCCTTCCAGCCCACGCTGGAGCGCTGGTCCAGCGGGTCGGCGGTGCCGGAGCTGCCGCGGGGCTTCACGATGACCTCCGTGCCCTCGCTCAGGTCCACCACGCCATAGGCGCCCTTGCCCAGGAACAGGCAGCCGTACACGGCGCAGCCCTGCTTGCCGCCCTCACCGGGGTAGATGACCTCCTTGTCGCCCACAGTGACGGTCTTGTCCAGCACCAGCTTCGCGTCGGTGTTGCTCACCACCTGGCAGCGGGTGCCGCCCAGCACCACATAGCGGCCCGCCAGCGCGCCGGCGGCCACGGTGCCGCCGTTGAAGGTCACGTCGGTGCTGGCCATAACATTGCCGTTCACCTTCAGCGTGCGGCTGTCGGCGGCCAGGTCCTCACCGCGATAGATCTTCGCCTCCGTGGTCTCCACGAAGCGCACGCCATGCAGCTCGCCGATCTCGCCGGAGAAAAGCTCCGTGGCCCCGGCATACTGGTGGGCGGCGATCCACGCCTCGTCCTGGCGCAGGTCAAAGGCCACGCTGGGGTGGATGATGCACACATACTTGCCGTCAAAGGTGGGCGCGTTCATCTTCTTCAGCTGGGTCGCCGCCTTGGCCACCAGTTCGCTGGTCATGCGGCAGTCCTTGTCCAGCGTCATGCGGCTGGTCACGTCGGTCTTGGTGCCGTCGCTGCCGATCTTGGGCGCGTAGATCACCTGCTTGCCCTGCTGGATCTCGTTTCGGGTCACCGTGTCCAGCGTCAGGCCCATATTGCTGCCGTGGCGGTCAGTGATCTCCAGCACCACGTCGTCGATGGCCGTCAGGTCCAGCATATCCGACACGGTGGTGTAGTCGCCGTACTGCGCCAGCTCCTTGGTGATGTAGCTGACGGAGATACCGCTGCCGTCGGGCGTCACGCCCTCGGTCAGAGGCTTCAGCGCCTTGTCAAAGGCGCCGAACTTACGCCACTCCACGGTCTTGCCGCCGCCGGCAGGCAGGCCCTTCGTGGCCGCGAACTGGTTGTGCACCAGCTGCGGCTTGGCATTCTCCAGCAGCTCCATGCCGTAGTAGGTCTTCATCTCCGCGCTCAGGCCTGCCGTGGTCTGGGTGTTCTCCGCAAACATCTGCAAATTCATCTCCATGTTTTCTCTCCCTTTCTAAAATCTGATCTTCTCTCCATCCTGTACTCTCTTCCGTATCGCCGCCAGCTCCGCACCGCTGAGCCCCCTCGGGTCCCAGCGGCTGACGCTCCTGCGCCGTCCGCCGTTCTCCGCCACGCGGCTTCCGCCGCTGGCGATGGCCTGGGCCATCTGCTGCCGCGCCCGGATCACCGCGAATTCCATCGCGGCCTGCAGCTGCGCCTCCTGCTCCCGCTGCCGCGCCGTCTCCGCCGCGGCCACCATCTCCCGCAGCCTCTCGTTCTCCTGCCGCAGTCCCCGCAGCCGTCCGTCCAGTATTCGCCGCACCCGTGCGTCGAATTCCCCCTTGTACCGGCCGCGTATCAGCGTCTCGAAGTCCTCTCCACCGCAAGGTACCCCCTGTTCCCCGGCAGGTACCTGCTGCTCCCCGGCGTCGGGAGCCATTCCGCCCGTCTCCTCCGCAGTCTCCTGCGCCGTCTTTTCCAGCTCGTCCATCCGAACTCTCCTCCCCGTGGTAGGTCACGACCCAACTTCCACCCTGTCAGGGTATTGCCGCGCCAGCAGCGCCAGCCCGCACCGCACCAGCGCGAACTCCCGGGCACAGTCCCCTGTCCCCGCGATCTCCGCGTATCCCGGCGCGCTTTGGAACCGTTCCAGCCGCCCTGTCTCCCGCAATCTCCCCGCCAGCGCGTACACCAGCGCGGACGCCGCCGCGCATACGATGTCCTTCCCGTACTCCCCGTACCCGGCGTGGCCCCGCACCGTAAGGTGCGCGCCGCCGCAGCTGGCCCGTATCATCTGGGCCGTACCGCCTGCCGCGTGGCCTGCCGCTGCCGCGTCACCGCGTCGCTGCTCCGGCGCACCGCCGCCTTTCCGCCGCTGCTCTCCCGCTTCTCCAGCTCTCGTTCCAGCGCCTCCGCCAGATGGGTCCCCTGGCTCTTGTCCAGCAGCGTCACCGCCCGCCGCAGCGCCTCCGTCAGCCACGCCTTCTGGTCCGTCTCCTTCTGTCCCTGCCGGATGACCTCCGCCAGCGTGTCCTTGCTGCGGAACTGCATCAGCTCCAGGCACCGCAGCGCCTGCTCCGCCATATCGCTGCGGAAGAACCCCATCTGGAACAGCTGCAGGGCCAACTGGTTGTACTCCATGGTCTGGTACGGCGTCTCGTCCTGTGCCATCACCTCCAGGTCGAACTCCGGCACGCGATAGCCCCCGGTCAGCAGCGCCCTGGGCCGCAGGCCCCCGTTGCCGTAGGCGACGAACGCCCCGCCGTCCCGGCCCAGCAGTCGGAACTGCCGCGGCACGTCGTAAAACTGCCGGATCAGCTCGATGCACAGCGTCACTACCTGTGAAAACGCCTCATACCCGTCGTCGATCATGTTCCGCGACAGCTTGCCGCCCGCCTCCTGCAAAGCCGCAATAGCCGTGGCCGCCGTCACGCCGCCGGCGGTGCCGCCGCTCATCACGTCCCGGTTGCCCGCCGTCTCCTTCATCTCCGCGATCTTGTTCTGCAGCACCGCCACATATACGCTGTCCAGCGCCGGCACCCGGATCGGTGCGATGGAGTCCGCGCCCAGGTTTCCGTTGGTGTGCACGAAGGGCCTCGTCCAGTCGGCGTACTCGTTCTCGTTCACCGCGCCGTCCGCCCGGATGAAAAACCGCGGTGTCGCCGCCGCCAGCGTGTTTTTCAGAATAGCCTGGTTCATCAGGTCGATCTGCTTCTGCGCCGACTTGCACAGATCCACATACCCATACCCGCAGGGCGTCCCCTCCTCGGGAAACAGCGTATCGAACACGAACGGGTACTTCCCGTGGTCGTACCAGCCCCGCGCCGCCATCTCCGGGTCGTTCTCCGTGGCATACAGCACATTCTCCCCCACGAACTTGCAGTACTGCAGCACCTGCCGTCCCTCACGCTCCGTGTGGTAGTACCAGTCCACCACCAGTGACTGCTCCGACGTGTCCACCTTGTCGTCGAACAGATACCGGCTCACCTGCGCGCCGCCGCGCCCCAGCTTCCCCTCCAGCTCCGGCCACCTCCGCACCAGATGGTTGTTGGGCACCAGCTCCGTGCAGAAAAAGTGCTCCGACTCCTGTATGTCCGTGACCCCCGGCTCCCAAAACAGGTTCAGCACATCCATGCTGCGGATGCTCACGTCGCCCAGCCCGTGCAGCTTTTCGTTGTCCCAGAACACGCCGTACACGGCGCACCCGGACTTCAGCTTGTCCCACCACGCCTTGGAATACGTCCGCCTGAACCGGTCGTTTTTCAGCAGCACCGGCAGGATACGGCTCAGCGTCTCTGCCTCCTGCCGGTCTCCCGGCTCCCGGGGCAGCACCGTCGGCTCCGGATAGCAGTCCATGGCGTCCGCGTGCTTGCTGAGGATGCAGTTCACCAGCCAGCCGCTGGCCGGCCGCACGTCCTCCGGATTGCCGCCCTCGCCCGCCTTCTCCATCTGCTCCCAGTGCCGCAGCTTCCAGAACTGCTCGTTGTCGATGATGCGCCTGTCCAGATTTTGCTTGCCCGCGCGATAGCGCCGCAGCACCTCCGCCGCGGCCCGTACCGCCTCCGCCCCGATCTTCACCGGAGCACCGGCGTCCCGCGCGGTCCTTGTCTCCTGCTCCATCCGAGCACCTCCCTTTCATGTTCTGTCCCTGCCCCCGCCCAGCCCGAAAGTTGCCCGCAAACGTGCAACACCCCAAATTTTTTTCCCCAGCCTTCCCACCAAAAAAAGCGCAAAAAAAGAAAGCCCTTACGGGCTTTCTTTTTTATTTGCTCTTAGTGACGCTTTTTAGCGGTCCACGCCATACCGGTCACGGACAGCACCGCCGTCACGGCGTAGATACCCACGCCCGCGTCAAAGGTCTTGGGGCTGGTGCCCTTGTTGTCGTCCTTCTTGGTGTCGGTGGTGGTAGTGGAGTTGTAGTAGTAGCGGGGGATGTTGCCCACGGAGCCGTCAGCGTTCTGCTGCTTGCCGCTCTCCAGGTACTGGCTCACATCGGCGTCAAAGGTACCGCCGGAAATAGAAGCAGTACCCGTATTGTTCGCGTCATAGGCATCCACGATCATCTTCTGCGTGTCGGTCGCGCGCTTAAATGTACCGCCTGTAATAGTCAGTTCACCCGCAGAAGCTGCGGCGTTCGCTTCACCGCCATAGTTGGACGTGAACAACACCGCCTTTGCAGTATTCAGAGTCTTAAAGGTTCCGTTGTTAATAGTAGTCTTGTGCCAGTTCATGATAACATACTGCGCAGTGTTGGAAAAGTTACCGCCATTTACGACCAGCACACCGCCCTCGTCGTTCTTGACCGTGTTGACACCGCCGCTGAACGTACCTCCGTTGATGGTCAGGGTAGAAGCATCAGGGCCTTCACCAACGTTGCGAATCATGCTGGAGTAACCGCCATTATTATACACGGTAACACCCGCATTGATTTCCATCTTTCCATAGTTGGCAATAGTATACCAGCTATTGCCACCATTCCCGTAGGGCGAGTATGTTCCTTTTTCCTGAGAACGCTCAAACGTACCGCCATTTAACACCGTAACACCATAGTTTACGATAGCACCCTTTGTGTGTGTCACATTATCCACCGTGCCGCTCTTCGCTGCACTGGTATCAACGATCGTCAGCGTACCATTATTGGTAATGGTATGCTGACCATCTTCATTGGTCAGCGTCTTACCATTCAGGTCCAGCGTGACCGTCTTACCGCTCTCGATAGTGATGCTGGCAGTAACATCCTGTAGCAGCTGAACGGTCTTACCGTCCGCAGCATTCACCGCCTCCTGCAGCGTCGCATACTCAGTCTCTCCGACTTTTGCGACCTTCTCAGCCGCCGTCTCCGTCGCCCACGCCATCGTCGTGACGCCGATCGCCAACACCAGCGCCAAAATGGTTGCCAATATCTTTTTCATTTTTCTTACCCCGGGTTTTTTAGATTTCCGCAGGGTGCTTCGTTTTAACAAGCTTAAAACGCCAAAGCAGAGGTACCTCTGCGGATAGTCATATTATAGCACAGCTGCATAATTTGTCCAGCCCCTTTGTGTAAAATTCCGCATTTTCGTCATTTATGGAATTTGGACCGGGGGAGGGGCGCAGCCCCTCCCCCGGTTTCTCACGGCTCCCGCCGTATCTCCGTCCTCTCCCGGGGCGCGATGGGCCGCATCATGCAGAAATACCGGCTCTCATCCGCCGCGTGGTCCTCCTGTCCCGTGTCCACATCCTCCGGCGCCGTGGTGCTGTACGACAGCCCCGGCACCGTCCGTATGAACGCCCGGCAGTTTTCGAACACATACAGCATGGGGTACCCCTCCCCGTCAAAGCTCATCCGGTAGTGCAGCTGCATCCACCCCGGTATCCGCCGGTTGTCCCCCTTCTCAAAAAACAGCCGGTGCTTCAGCGCCGTCTCATAGATGCTCTCGCCCCGGCTGGCGTCCCAGATGGCCGGGTCCGCCACCCCCCGTATGGTCCGTCCCCGCAGATATGGGTGCTCGTCCTCCATCCGCCGTATCTCCGCGAACTGTCTCTCCGGCGTCCACAGCACGCCCTCGTCCGGCGTTCCCGTGCAGCCGTACAGCTCCAATATCCGGTACACGCACCCGTCGAAGTCCACCGCCCACCAGCCGCAGGAAAAGGGCTTGGCGTAACCGAAGTCGTAGCTTCTGTACACGTTCCACTCCCGCGGGATGTCAAAGGGCCGGATCACGTGCGTCCACCGCCGGTCCGCGTAGTGCGCCGGGTCGTCCGTGAACTCCTGGAACACCTGTCCCGCCAGCACGTCCCACCGCCCCTCCAGCCACGCCGCCCGCAGCTTCGGCGGCAGCGCCTCCAGCTGCCGTATATACTCCGGCTGCCGCGCCAGCAGCGCCCCGTTGTCCGTCACCCGCGCCGGTATGAACGCGTACTCGCCCCCGTTCTCCCCCGGCTCATACCGCCGGTCGATAAACAGCCGCTTGATGTACCCATGCCCCGGCCCGCCCGGGTTGCACGTGTAGTAAATGCGCTTGGGAAATCCGTTCACGCCGCGCACGCACGCCGCCAGCTTCCGCATCCACTGCTCCTTCAGCTGCGTGGCCTCGTCGAAAAAGATCACGTCGTACTCCGCGCCCTGATAGCGATCCGCGTCCCGGTCGCAGGCGCAGTACCCGAACTGCAATACGCTCCCGTTCCCGAACACGAACCGTCTCTCCTCCGCCCGGTATACGGCCGTACCCGCCAGCTCCAGCCGCAGCGTCTCCAAATGGTTTGCCTCGATCTCCGGCATGGTCCGCCGCACCAGCAGCATCCGTATCCCCGGATACCGCTGCGCCAGCAGCTTGGCCTTGCACCGCACCGCCCAGCTCTTCCCGCCGCCCCGTGCCCCGCCGAAAGCGACGTACTTCTTTTTGCACCGCAGAAATTCGTCCTGCTTTGCGTTCGGCGTCCCGATGTATATATCCTCCATGTTCTCTCCCCCTTGTCTCTCTTCTCTCTCCGCGCTTACTCGCTCAGCGCCCGTACCTCCTCTCCCATCAGCACCTGCACCGTCTGCGCCGCGGTCCCGCCGCCCAGCTCCTTCTCCAGCCCCGCCAGCGTCTGCAATATCCCCGCCAGCTCCTTCAGCTCCTTGGTGCATGCCTCACCTTTTTCCGCCTCCTCGGCCGCCCGCTTCGCGCCCCGCATCAGCGCCCGCGTCATTTCCAGCAGGCAATCCCTGCTCTCCGCCCTGCGCCGTCTCTCGTTCCGGCACCCGCTGACCCAGTTCTCCTTCCGCGCGTGCCGCCCCACGCTCTGCACCGAAACGCCGTATTCCTTCGCCAGCTGCATATAGGTATATCCGCCCGCCTCGTACTTCTCCCGCAGTTCCTCCCAGGGTGCCGCCGTCTTATGCATCCGCCTCACCTCCGACCACCTCATACGCCGCCAGTATCTGCGCCGCGAACTGATCGCCACCGGTTTTGACATTGTTAATAATGCGATGAAGGAGGATATCGACTCTTCCGCTTCCGGCCAGATTGAAGAAGCGGAAAAGCGGTTGTACGAACTTTCCGACAAAGGCGACGGACAGCGGGGGTTTGTCGAGTTTTCCGACGCTTTGACCCAGTCGCTCAACACAATTGAAAAAGCTTATCAGCGCGAAGGCAAAATTTCCGGCATTTCAACCGGACTGAACAATCTGGACAAGCGGACCGGCGGGTTGAACAATTCCGACCTGATCATTCTGGCCGGCCGTCCGGCGATG
>ERZ824575.1421-NODE-1421-length-22715-cov-5.294175_pt1 | contig 22715 bp, 19 predicted proteins | sample MGYA00519470_ERZ824575 | MGnify/ENA primary metagenome ERZ824575 (study PRJEB31778, sample SAMEA3449170) | human gut metagenome | biome: human gut; feature: human-associated habitat; material: faeces | place: United Kingdom | collected 2010/2012 ...
GGGGCACGGGCAGACCGATGTTGGTCATCTCGGCCAGGTTCGCGCCCTTGCCGCCGAGCAGCTCGCGCATATTGGCGTTGCCCTCGGTAAACAGGTAACAATACTTTTTGCTCATAATGTTCCTCCAATTTACAAAGTATCTATGGTTTTTGATCCCAATCGTTCATAAGCTTTTATATTATAGACAGGTTTTTCCAAACTTGCAAGAAATTCCGCCGAAAAAATTCAAAATGTTTTATAGATTTTCTCTTTGAGCTGTGCATTTCCCCGTAACTTTTCTTGCACTCCGTGTTTTTTTGCGTTATACTGTATGTTGTAGTTATATTGTCCGGAGGAGCGCATGGAGCTGTCGGCCTTTGCAAAAACGAATACCGCCGCGCGTCTCCGCGCCGCCGCGAGCCGCGGCGCGCTGAGCCACGCGCTCATCCTCTCGGGAGCGGGCGACCGGAACGCCGCGGCGCATTACGCCGCTGCCGCGCTGGAGTGTACCGGCACGGACAAGCCCTGTCTGGTCTGCGCGCACTGCCGCAAAGTGCTCGCGGACATCCATCCCGACGTCCTCACCGTGCGCGACGACGAGCACGCCGAGCTGAGCGTGGACGTCATCCGCGGCGTGCGGACGGACGCCTTCATCCGCCCGAACGAGGGCGCGTGCAAGGTCTACATCTTCCCCGACTGCACGCGGCTGAACGAAAAGGATCAGAATGTGCTGCTCAAAACCGTGGAGGAGGGGCCGCCCTACGCCGCCTTTCTTTTCTGCGCGGAGAACGCAAGCGTTCTGCTACCCACCATCCGCTCGCGCTGCGTGGAGGTCAAGCTCCCGCCGGCGGGGACCGTCGGCGAGGACGACGAGCGCACGCGTGAGCTGCTCCGTCTGATCGCCGAGGGCCGCGCCGCCGCGCGCGCCGCCTTTCTGCTGAAGCTGGAAACCGCCAAGGCGACCCGTGAGGAGCTTGCCGCGCTCTTTGAGGGCGCGCGCGTGATCCTCGCCGACGCGCTCTGCACGCTCTGCGGTGCGACCCCCGCCGAGCCGCGCGACGAGCAGGCGCTGCGCGCCGTGCTCGGCTCCCGCTTGACAAAAGCACAGATCCTCGGCACAATAGAGCTGCTGGAGACCTATCGAAACCATTGTGAATATAATGTCGGCGTCGGCCCGCTGCTCGGCGGCCTCGCCGTTGAATTGGAGGAGATCCTTTGACTGAAGTGATTGGCGTCCGCTTTCGCGGCGGCTGCAAGGAGTATTATTTCGACCCGCACGGCATCGCCGTGGAGGCGGGTCAGTTCGTCATCGTCGAGACGGCGCAGGGCACCGAATACGCCCAGTGCCTGACCGGCAACCACGAGGTGGACGACGGCGCGGTCGTCCGTCCTCTGCGCGCTCTCGTGCGCATCGCGACGGAAAACGACCGCCGCACCATGGAGTACAACCGTCAGCGCGAGAAGGATGCCTTCGGCATCTGCCAGCGGAAGATCGCCGAGCGCGGGCTGGACATGAAGCTCGTGCGCGTGGAGTGCAGCTTTGACGGCAGCAAGATCGTGTTCTTCTTCACCTCCGAGGGGCGCGTGGACTTCCGCGAGCTCGTGCGCGACCTCGCGGGCGTGTTCCGCGCCCGCATCGAGCTGCGTCAGATCGGCGTGCGCGACGAGGCCAAAATGCTCGGCGGCCTCGGCATCTGCGGCCGTCCGTTCTGCTGCGCGCAGTTTCTGGACGATTTTGTGCCCGTGTCCATCAAGATGGCCAAGACACAGAATCTCAGCCTGAATCCTACGAAAATTTCCGGCGCGTGCGGCCGCCTCATGTGCTGCCTGAAGTACGAGCAGGCGGCCTACGAGGACGCCGTGAAGCGGATGCCCAAGAACGATTCCTTCGTTCTCACGCCCGACGGCCCCGGCAACGTCAGCGCCGTGAACCTTGTGCGTGAGGCGGTCAGCGTCCGGCTGGACGACACGTCCGAGGGGCAGAAGAGCTATCACGGCTGCGAGATCCGTGTGCTGCGCAACGGCAAGGGCTCGCGCGACGGCATCGAGCTCCCCACGACGCTCCCCGAGCGCTATCAGGAGCCGCCGGAGGAGGAGCCGCAGCTGACGCTGAACTTCTTCTCGTCTGCCAAGCCCATCGTGCCGCCCGAACAGTGGACGGCCCCCGTCGCAAAAGCGGACGCCCCCGCCGCTGACGAGGAGGAGACGGAAAAGCGCCGTTCCCGCCGCGGCGGCCGCGGGCATCGCGGCGGCAGAGGCCGCGGCAAGGGCAGCGGTGAAGGCGGCGAGAAGTCCGCCGCGCCGAAGAGTGAAAACACGCCCCAAAAGGGTGGCGACAAGCCCGCCGAAAAGCGAAGCCAACGCCCCGCGCGCGGCGATAAGCCGAGCAGCGAACGTCCGCCCCGCAATCCCGACAAGAACGGCGAGCGCCGCGCCCCGCGCCAGAGCAAGCCGAACAGCGAAACTCCCGACGCGCCGAAAGCCCCGCGTCCGCCCCGCCCGCCGAAAGCCGAGGGCGCGATTGAGGGCGGCGAGAACAAGCCGCGCCGCCGCAGCCACCGCGGCGGCAGAGGCCGCCGCAGAAGTGGCGGTCAGGGCGGCGAAAATCCCGCGCCGAAGAACGAAGCGTAAAAAAGAAATAGAACCGCCGCGAAGCACAGTTGTTTCGCGGCGGTTTTGCCAAAAGGCGGAAAGGAATTGCTTCCATGCTGTACCATGCCTCCCCCACCGGCGGTCTCACCGTCCTCACGCCGCACGTCTCCAACCATGGCCACCCGCTCGTCTATTTTTCGAAGAAACGGGAAAATGTGCTGGTCTATCTGAGCAATGCCGTTGAAAAATACTGCCGCGACACCGGCTTTGTCCACACGGGCCGGTGGGAAAAATGGGGGCCTTACGGCTTCGACTTAGACGGCGTGCAGCGGCTGGAGGAATACTACCCCAACGCACTGGAGGAGACCTATGCCGGCGTCTCCGGCTATATCTACGGCGCGGAACCGGCAAATACCGCCCCTGTTTCCGACGTGCCGTTCGCGGTCACGTCCGAAGAGGCGGCAGCAGTCGTCTCGTGCGAGTTCGTCCCCGATGCCTATGAGGCCATTCTCCGCGCAGAGCGGGAGGGGCTGCTGCGCATTCTGCACTATGCGCAGACCGGTGATCCGTTCCGCGCCTGGATATGGCAAACCATGAAACATGAATACGAAAATGCCGAAAAGCAGCCCGACTACCGTCATTTTATCAAAGGAAAATTCGGCATCATCGGCTGATATCTTTACGCAAAACATCCCTTTTCATTTCTCCCGCGCCGTGGTATACTTTCGTCGAAAAACAACGAGAAAAGAAGAGAGGATCCATCATGCTGAAATTCAACAAGGTGCTGCTCGCCAGCGACTTTGACAACACGCTCGTCTATACGCAGGGCGCGCTGGAGCGCGGTGAGGACATCCCGCCGATGAGCGCGCGCAACCGCGAGGCAGTTGAGTATTTCATTCAAAACGGCGGCTATTTTTCGATCTCCACCGGCCGCGCACTGCCCGCCTTTGCCCGCTACGCCAAGGATCTGCCCTGCAACGCCCCCTGCGTCATCGCCAACGGCGCGGCCATTTATGACTTCAACAAGGATTGCTATGTGGAGACCGCGTTTTTAGACGCAGACATCTACGATCACGTCGACGCGCTGCTCGCGCGCTTCCCCGGCCTGTGCTTCGAGATCTACCACGACGACCGCCGCATCCACGTCCTGCACCCGAACGACTACACGCGCAACCACGAGCACCTGACGCGCGCGAAGACCGAGGAGGTCAAGGACTTCCGCGAGGTGGACCTGCCGATCATCAAGCTGCTCTTTGAAGAGGAAAAGCCGCTTTTGGAGCAGGTGCGCGATTTTATCGTCTCACGGGACTGGGGAAAACGCTACGAGCTCATCTTTTCGAGCGATCACCTGCTTGAGCTGACGCGCCGCGGCGCGACGAAGGGCGGCATGATCTTAAAGCTTGCCAAGCTCCTCGGCGTTGCGCGCAAGGACATCTACTGCATCGGCGACCACAACAATGACATTCCGATGCTCGAGGTCTCCGAGATCGGCTTCGCGCCCGAAAACGCCATCCCCGAGGTCAAGGAATGGGGTGCGCACATCGTCTGCCACTGCAAGGACGGCGCGCTGGCGGACGTGGTGGAGATCCTAAACCATCGCTATTAACTTCAAAAAAAGCTGCAGAGCTGCTTTTTTGAGGGGGATTGCAGCCCGCGGCAGCGCACGCGCCGAAGGTGCGCACGTTTGCGGGCTGAGAGGCGTTTTTTCTGACGCACATGGAAATCGGCGAAGCGCCGCCAGTGGCGGATGAAGCGAGCCGGTTTCGAGGAAGTGGCACGATTGGTGCGCCCGAACGGGCGCGGGAATCGTAATGCCGCGACGGTGACGTCGGAATTTACGATTAAGATCATTTCGCGTCTGCGGACGCTTGGGCAGCCGTTAGCAGCTTTGCTGCTTTACGGATGCCGCATACCCCTTGCGGACGTGAAAGTCTGCGACGCCTTTTATTCCCATTGCCCTTTTTCGTACAACTTTTCGTTTGCTCGCGCATATAATAGCCGGGTGAGAGAAAAGCTGAAAGGAATGATACAATGAAGGAAAAAGACAACATCCGTCATGGCGACGTGGACGACATGATCTTCGGCAGCGAGGCGCATGTCAGCGAACGATAATATGCCAAAAGGCTCCGCTTTCGCGGAGCCTTTTCTCACTTTTATAACGCCTTTTCGATCGTGCCGCCGCCGAGGACCTCTTCGCCATCATAGAAGACAACGGCCTGTCCTGCCGTGACGGCGCGCTGGGGCGTGAGGAGCTCGACGTGCGCGCAGCCTCCTTCCAGCGGTGTGACGACGGCGTCGCACTCTTTCTGGCTGTAGCGCGTTTTGGCGGTGCAATAGACTTTTTCCGCAGGTGTCTCCCCCGCGATCCAGTTCACGCGCGAGGCGAGCAGCGCTGCGGAAAACAGTTCCTCGTTGTCGCCGAGCAGCACGGTATTATTTTCGGCATTTTTGGATATCACATAGAGCGGGCGGTCCGCGCTCACGCCGAGGCCCTTGCGCTGACCCGCCGTGTAGCACTCCAAACCGCGGTGGCGGCCGAGCACGCGGCCCGTTTCGTCGACAAAGTCGCCGGGCTGCGGCGTCACGCCGCCATAGTCGCGCAGAAAGCGCACATAGTCCCCGTCGGGGATGAAACAGATGTCCTGTGAATCGGCCTGATGGGCGTTTGCAAGGCCCGCCTCCTCCGCCTGCTCTCGAATTTCCGGCTTTTCAAAGCTGCCGACCGGCAGCAGCAGGTGCGAGAGCTGTTCCTGCGTGAGCTGATAGAGCACGTAGCTCTGGTCCTTCGCGCGGCTCTCGCCGCGCAGCAGCCGGTAACGTCCGCTCGCTTCGTCATAGCCGACGCGGGCATAGTGCCCCGTCGCGATGTAGTCAAAGCCCATCTCCAGCGCGCGGTCCAAAAATGCACCGAATTTGAGGCAGCGGTTGCAGTCGATGCACGGATTCGGCGTGCGGCCCGCGCGGTACTCGCTGACGAAGTGATCCATCACCTCGCGCGCAAAAAGCTCGTGCTCGTCGAAGATGTAAAACGGCATACCGAGACCGTCGGCAATACGCCTCGCGCCGTCCGTCTCGTTGCCGCAGAGCGACAGCGTCGCGCCCGCGCACTCGTAGCCCTGCTTTTGCAGCAAAAGCGCGGCGGCGGAGGAATCCACGCCGCCGCTCATGGCGATCAAAACTTTTTTCTTCATCTGTGTCCCTTAATCCAGATACTTTTGCAGAAATGCCTCGCTCGAAAGCGCGTCGGACATCTCCACGAGCGTGCGGTTGAAGCCGCCGGCGTAGTCGCTGCCGCGGTCCTTGAGCTGTACGCGCCCGGCCTTTACCGCAGGGAGCGAGACGGTAAAGAGCGAGCCCTTTCCCTCCTCCGACTGCGCGACGATCATGCCCCCATGGCCCTGCGCGATGCGCTGGCAGATCGGAAGGCCGAGTCCCAAGCCGCGCGGCGGCATGGGGTTCTGCCCGCCGTCCATAAAGCGGTCGAACAAATGGGCCAGCGTGTCGCTGTCCATGCCCCTGCCGGTGTCCGCCACGGTGATCTTGACAAATCTCCCCTCCGTTTTCACGCGCACGCGGACACTGCCACCCTTGGGCGTAAATTTAAGCGCGTTGGAGAGGAGATTCAGCAGCAGCTTGCGGATGGCCTCGGCGTCGAGGGCGATGATGCGGCTGTCGCGGTCGGCGAGGAAGTCGAGCTCCACGCCGCGCTGCGCAAAAAGGAAGTCCACCTCGGCGCACACGCTGCGGCAGACGCCGACAATGTCGTCATCGTAGAGCTCGAAGCGCTTGCGCTCAAACAGGTTCCCCGCGTCGGTCAGATTGCTGATGACGCGGTAGAGCTGGTAATAGCTCTGGTAAAATGCCGCGGCGGTGCGGTCAGTCTTCGGGTCCTTCTCCCGCGTCTCCTGCGGTGCCATGCGGTCGAACGCCGTGTAGATCGTCGAAAGCGAGGTGCGCAGCTGCAATGCAATATTCGGCAGCACATCCGACAGCATTTTCAGTTCTTCTTCAGTATAATCCCGCATAGCGTCTCCTAATAAAAGTTCTCCTACCGGTAGCATTCACCGCAGGGAGGCGGAGTTTGCGCGGAAAGAATTGGTGTTTTCGCGGTAAGCTCGCGCTTAGAACGTTTTGTTGTACAGCGTTGTAGTATGAGGGTAGCAAAATTTCGGTCAAAAAGCAAGGAATTTGTGGAAATTATGAAAAAAACAGAATTTTTGCAAAAAAGGACTTGCAAAACGAAACTACTGCTATATAATATCTAAATGTACCAAACATTCGATATATTCCGATAAGCAGGAAGGAAGTAAGTTTTATGAGTATTAAGGTCGGTATTAATGGCTTTGGCCGCATTGGCCGTATGGTCTTTCGCGCAAGCCTGAACCATCCTGAGATCGAGATCGTGGGCATCAATGACCTCTGCCCCGCCGATTATCTGGCCTACATGTTGAAATACGATACTATGCACGGCAGATTTGCCGCCGATGTGAAGAGCAACGATTACGGCATCGTGGTCAATGGCCGCGAGATCCCCGTCTTCGCCGAGCGCAACCCCGCGGATCTGCCCTGGGGTAAGATCGGCGCGGAGTACGTCGTCGAATCCACGGGCCTGTTCCTGACGAAGGAAAAGGCGCAGGCGCACATCGACGCCGGCGCGAAGAAGGTCGTCATGTCCGCCCCGTCCAAGGATGACACGCCGATGTTCGTCTGCGGCGTCAACCTCGATTCCTACACGAGCGACATGCAGTTCGTCTCCAACGCCTCGTGCACCACCAACTGCCTGGCCCCCATCGCCAAGGTTCTGCACGATAATTTCGGTATCACCGACGGCCTGATGACCACCGTGCACTCCACCACCGCTACCCAGAAGACCGTTGACGGCGTCTCCCTGAAGGATTGGCGCGGCGGCCGTGCTGCCTCCGGCAACATTATCCCCAGCTCCACCGGCGCTGCCAAGGCCGTGGGCAAGGTCATCCCCAGCCTGAACGGCAAGCTGACCGGTATGTCCATGCGCGTTCCCACCCTGGATGTCTCCGTGGTGGACCTGACCGTCAACCTGGCCAAGCCCGCCAAGTATGAGGATATCTGCGCCGCCATGAAGAAGGCCAGCGAGAACGAGCTGAAGGGCATTCTGGCCTACACCGATGAGGACGTTGTTTCCTCCGACTTCCTGGGCGACACCCATACCTCCATCTTCGACGCCAAGGCCGGCATCGCACTGACCGATACCTTTGTCAAGGTCGTCAGCTGGTACGACAACGAGATGGGCTACTCCGACAAGGTCCTCTGCCTCATCGAGCATATGTACAGCGTGGACCACAAGTAAATCGCTTACTACCGAAAGGTTTTCCTTCTTTTTGTTCCGCAGACAGCGCCGCGTCACGCGGCGCTGTCTGCATACAGAGACGCTGCGCGCCGCCTGTACAGAGGGGGAAAGCGCTTCCGGCGGTTTTTGAAAGAAAATCGACAGCGTGACAAAATTTTTTCATTTACCCCCTACCATTCCACTGGATTGTATGGTACAATAGGTACAACTTACCTAAGGGTAACGCAAGGGAAAGGAACCCCGTCATGGAACAGAACTCCATTCTGCATACTACGCTGTCGCTGGACAGCGATATCCCCCTCTACGCCCAACTGGTGGGCATCATCAAGCGCAGTATCTCCACCGGCGCCCTGCCGGTGGGCGCCCTGCTCCCCAGCGAGGCCGAGCTCTGCCGCTGCCTGAGCATCAGCCGCAACACCGTCCGTCAGGCCATCGGAGAGCTGGAGGACGAGGGTCTGGTGGTCCGCAAGCGCGGCCGCGGCACCTTCGTGGCCGACCCCGCCACCAACCGCCGGGGTGTCCGCTATTCCTTCACCACCGAGGTCTCCTCTATGGGCAAGGTCCCCTCATCTACGCTGGTGGACTTCGCTGTGGAGGTCCCCAAGCCCACCGTCTGCGAGAAGATGGAGCTGCGGGAGGGAACGCCGGTCTACTGCTTCACCCGTGTCCGCAACGTGGACGGCGAGCCTCTGATCCTGGAGACCAGTTACTACCCTCAGTACATCTACCCCAATCTGACCCGCGATATGCTCCAGACCCACAGTTTTTACAGCCTGCTCTACCATGTGGGCATCGTCCCCTTCGCTGCGGACGAGAGCTATGAGGCCGTTATTCTGGATGACAGCTGTGCCGCCCTGCTGGGTGTGCCCTCCGGCAGCTGTGCCTTTTTCCACCAGCGGCTCACCCGTACGGAGGATGGCCGTATCTACGAGTATACCCGCAGCTACATACGCGGCGACCGGGTCCGCCTGGACGTACATATGCAGAAAAGCGGCATGAACTTCGTCCGCACCATCGACTGAATAGAAAAGCACCCCCGACAGGGGGTGCTTTTTCCGCACACTGCCACGCCCAAAGGGCGGGGCAGCGCTGTTTACGACAGCAGCAGGCGTAGCAGCACCCGGGCAATGGCATAGCCCAGCACACCGCCGCCGATGCCGGCGGCCGTAGCCCACACCCGTTTCCGCTTGGCGTGGGGCACCTGCTGGCTGTACAGCCGCTGATTTTCCCGGTTCAGGCCTACCAGTGCCTCCGGGTTCCGAGCGGACACCGCCTGTACGATAGCGTCCGCCGTCCGGCGGCTGCCGCCCCTTTCGAGCCGCAGTGTGATGCTGCGCCCGTCATAGGTCAGCAGCGCCACCACGGTGCGCTTTGCCCACAGCAGCTTTAGGTCGTGACGATAGACCCACAGCACGTCCGCCAGGGGCAGAACGATGTTCTGCCGCCGCCCGTACAGAAACGCCGTGCTCACCAGCGCGTCAGAGCGCCGGTCACCTTCCAGATAGTGAAACTCGCTCTCCGCCCGTTCCAGCAGCTTTCCCTTTTTCAGCTGCTTCAGCGTGCTGTTCAGCTGCGCGGTGTACAAGGCGGCGCTCGCCAGCAGCACAAAGGCGGCCAGCCCGAGGAAGCTGGCGATGAGGGACCAAAAGCTGCTCCCCGTGTCCGGTGTCAGCTCGCTGTCGATGTAATAGTCGCCGTAGGTGTACACAAAGTCCTCGGCGGTCATGCCGACGGCGGCGGCAATATCGTCGATATATGCCTCCGGCGTCTCACAGATCACGCCCACCAGACGTACCGGTGCCGGCGCGGTGGTCTCCGTCAGCGGGATATAGACGGCCAGCTCCGAGGGCGTGGCCGTATCGTCCGGCACTGCGCCGTCACCGCTGTCGTCAGCATAGGTATAGTCCACAATGTCCGCGAACCGTGCGTATTCGGAGTCGCTCAGCTGCACCAGATAGCCATATCCCTCCGTGTCCTCCGCCAGATAGAAGACCAGCTTGCGCCCGTCGCCCAGCGTCACCCGATAGGCCCAGGTGGTCATGTACTGCACGTCGATGTAGTTGTAGTCGCCCAGATAGATCTCGTCCCCGATGGGCACGGCCTCCGCTGCTGCGCTGTCCCGCTGCGCCAGCAGCCCCAGCACGATACACCCCGCCGTCAGCAGGGCCAGTATGCCGCCCACGATCCACCAGGCAGGGGAGTGTCTTACGTATCGGCGCATTTCCATATGTTGCCCCTCCAAATTTGTTGTGGTACGACATATTGTACCATATTCTGCCAGAATGTGCAATATTATTTCCCATAAACGGCATAAAAAACGCACCCCGGGTCTGACCCAAGGTGCGTTCTTACTCACAGTGCCGCTGCGCCGATGATGCCCGCCTCATTGCCCAGCCGGGCACATTCAATGACCGGCGGTGTCCGGTCGTGCCCGCCGAAGCAGTTGGCCGCCACATACGCCCGTATGGGGGCCAGCAGTCTCTCGCCCTGGCGGCTGATGCCGCCGCCGATGAGCACCTTTTCCGGCCCCAGAATGTTCACCAAATCCGTGATGCCCGCCGCCACGTACACGCAGTACCGGTCCACCACGGCCTGTGCCGCCGCGTCTCCGGCGGCCGCCGCGTCAAATACGTCCTTCCCGGTCAGCCCCTCACCGTATCCGGCCAGCAGGGACTCCGGCTGCGCCGCGGCCGCCCGCTTTCCCTGCCGTATCAGTGCTGTGGCGGAGGCATACGCCTCCCAGCAGCCCTTCCGTCCGCAGGTGCAGTCCTCGCCGTCCAGCACCAGCACGGTGTGGCCCACCTCCGCGCCGGTGCCGCCCACACCCTCCAGCAGTTGGCCATCGGCCACGATGCCGCCGCCTACGCCGGTGCCCAGGGTGATGAGTATCATGTTCCGGCAGCCCACGGCCCCGCCGGCCACCGTCTCCGCCAGCGCGGCGCAGTTGGCGTCGTTGCTCAGATGACAGGGGAGCCCCAGCCGCGCCGTCACCATGCTGCATACCGGCACATTGAACCAGCCCAGGTTATAGGCCCGTACCACCACGCCGTTGGCGCTGTCGCAGGTCCCCGGCGAGCCGATGCCGACGGACGCGCAGTGCGCCGCCGTGATGCCGGCCTTCTCCATGGCCTTCTCCGCCGCGCGGCAGATATCCGCGACAACGGCCTCCGCCGGGCGTTCCGCACCGGTGGGCAGGCTGACCTCCGCCACGATGTGCTGGCTCTCGTCCACCACGCCGGCGGCGATGTTGGTGCCGCCCAGATCAATGCCAATACGATACATATGCTGCCTCCTTGCGCTTTCTGTCCCCGCGTTCCGGGGAAATAAACGGGGCGGGCGTATCGCCCGCCCCAAGTGCGTCTCTGTCTCAGATATGGGTCACAAAATCGGTGTTCACCGCCACCGGCCGTGCGATGTCGGAGGACCGGATGCTGCCGAAGATGGTCCGCATGGTGGTCAGAGCCTCCTTGCCGGACACCTCCGGCTCCCGGTCGTGGACCAGCGCGTCCACGAACTCGTCGATGACGCCGGAGTTGTGGGACGTTGTCTCGAAGGCGAAGCTGGTGCGGTTGCCCTCCAGGTCATTGATGATGATGGGGGCCGACGGCTCGCTGTAGATCATCATCAGGCCCTTGGTGCCGTACAGCACCGTGGACTGGCACTCGTGGCCATACACCGTCCAGCTGGCCGCCATGGTGCCCAGTGCGCCGCCGGACATTTTCAGGATGCACAGGGCGTTGTCATCCACGCTGATGAGCTTGCCGTTGTTGTCACGCTTATTCAGGGTGACTACCTTGGCGGTGGTCTCGATGACCTTCTGTCCCAGCAGGTACTGGATCAGGTCCACCTTGTGGATGCCCATGTCGGACAGGGCGCCCATAGCCGCCTTGTTCTTGTCAAAGAACCACGTACCCTCCAGAGACCAGCCCTCGGGGCCGGAGTTGCCCAGAATGGTGCGGAAGGTGATCACATCGCCGATGATGCCGCTGTCCAGCATTTGCTTGGCCTTGCGGTGCACCGGGTCAAAACGCATGTTGTGGCCCACCATCAGGTGTCTGCCATTGCGCTCAGCGGCGGCCACCATGGACTCGCACTCCGCCAGCGTTACCGCCATGGGCTTCTCCACCAGCACGTGCTTGCCGGCGTACAGCGCAGCCGTGCAGATCTCCGCATGGCTGCGGTTTTCCACGCATATGGACACGGCGTCCACGTTGGGATCATCCACCAGCTCATAGAAGCTGTTGTATACCTTGCCGCCGTACTGCGCCGCCATCTCCTGCGCGCGCTCCATGTTCTTGTCGTAGAATGCGACGATCTCCGCATTGGGGTTGGCTGCATACTCAGGCAGATGGCGCACCTGTGCGATCTTGCCGCAGCCGATAATGCCGACTCGGATCATAAAAAGCGAACCTCCTCTGTCCGTCCTCAAACCGCCGGGCGCCCTGCGCTCCGACGTATGTTTCTGCCCCTATTGTACCAAAAGAAAACGGGAAAGAAAAGCCTTTTTTGCCAACTTTGCAAAATTTTTCACAAAATCTGCGCCGCGATGGTGAGGGCGCAGCCCTTTTGTGCCGTATAGTCCAGCGTTACGCCTGCCGGCAGGCTGAAGCGGCTCAGCGCCAGCAGCGGACCCTTGCCCGTCAGCTTGAACAGCGCCTCCTTGGCCGTCCATATCTCCCAGAACCGCTGGCAGTCGCCGTCGTCCCCGGACCGTATGTACGCCATCTCCTGCTCGCTGCACACCCGGCGCATGAACTTCTCCTGGGCCGAGCGTACCACCTCCACGTCCACGCCTACCGGCGCGTCCGCCGTTACGCATACCGCCCACGGGCCGGAGTGGCTCACGGACACATACACACCGTCCTTTTCCACGCTGGGCTTGCCCAGCTCGTCCCACTGAAGCGGCACGTCCTTCTCCGCGCAGCCCATCGTCTGCGCGAGCATCCGCCGCGCCAGCAGCTCTCCGGCGATGGTGCGCTTCCGGTCGTCCTCGCCGGCGATGTCGGCCACACGCCGCCGCCGCGTCTCGCCCATCATGCCCATTACGGCCCCGGCCGCGTCCTCCGTCAGCTCCCGGATGTCAAACCACTGCAATTCCATATCCCGCGCCTCCCGCGTCATATTTTTCGCACCCATTGTATCACATCCTGCCGCGCCGCGCTACTGCTTTTTCGCCGCCGCAGGCTTTTCTCTGTACTTTCCGGTACTTCCACCCCTTGCCCAGGGGACGCGGCGGTGGTATACTATCCCCGTATCTGTAGTTTTCCATGAAAGGAGATGACGCCATGACCCGTGATGAGCTCCGTGCCAAGGCCAACGACCTGCCCCTGCTGCCCGGCGTCTATCTGATGATGGACAAGACCGGCCAGGTCATCTATGTGGGCAAGGCCAAAAAACTGAAAAACCGCGTCAGCCAATACTTTCAGGACACCGCCAGCCATAATGAGAAAACGAAGATGATGGTGGCCCATGTGGACCGGTTCGACACCATTATCGTCCGATCGGAGTTCGAGGCCCTGGTGCTGGAGAACTCCCTCATCAAGCGCCATCAGCCCCGCTACAACATCCTGCTGAAGGATGACAAGGGCTATCCCTTCGTGCGGCTGGACAGCGGCGACTATCCCCGCTTTACCCTGGTGAACCGCACCGCCGACGACGGCGCGAAATATTACGGTCCCTTCGGCGGCCGGCACGAAACGCGCCTGGCACTGGACGCGGTGTGCGCCGCCCTGCGCCTGCCCACCTGTTCCCGAAGGTTCCCCCGGGACATCGGCAAGGAGCGCCCCTGCCTGAACTTCCACATGGGCCGGTGTGACGGCTTCTGCCGCCCGGACGGCCCGGACGCGGCGGAATACCGCCGCCGCATGGCCCAGGTCACCGCCCTGCTGGAGGGCAAGCTGCGCGCCGTCACGACCCAGCTGACGGAACAGATGAACGCCGCGGCGGAGTCCCTGGACTTCGAGACGGCTGCCGCCCTCCGCGACCGTGTGCGGGCCCTGTCCGTGCTGACCAAGGACCAGCAAGTCATCGCCGGTATCTGCGCCGACACCGATGTCTGGGGCGCGTATACCAGCCCCGCCCGGTCCGGCTGCGCCATTCTCCACATTGAAGACGGCGATCTCCTGGCCCGGCAGACCGAGGTTTTCCCCGACGCTGCCGACAGCGAGAGCGCCCTGCTTTCCGCTGTGGTGCCCCAGTACTATCTGACCCGCCAGTCCCTGCCCCGTGAGATATTGCTTCCCGTCGCCATCGAGGACGCTGACGCGCTCTCGGCCCTGCTGACGGAGCGCAGCGGCCACGCCGTGGCCCTCCGGGTCCCCCAGCGAGGTCAGCGCCGCGCGCTGCTGGACATCGCCCACCGCAACGCCCGGGAGGAGGTGGAGCGCGTTACCGACGCCGTACAGCGCATTAACGGCACCCTGCGTCTTTTGCAGGAAACGGCTCAGCTGCCGGCCCTGCCCCGGCGCATGGAGAGCTATGATATCTCCCACACCGGCGGCGCGGACCAGGTGGGCGGCATGGTGGTCTTTCAGGACGGCAAGCCGCTGAAGTCCGCCTACCGCCGCTTCCGCATCGAGTCCTGCGCCGGCGCCGACGACTACGGCGCCATGCGTGAGGTGCTCACCCGCCGGTTCCGGCGCTATCTGGACGGTGATGAAAAGTTTGCCCCTCTGCCGGACCTGCTGCTGATCGACGGTGGTCAGGAGCACGCCCGTGTGGCCGAGCAGGTGCTGGCAGAGACCGGGCTGGATGTGCCCGTGCTGGGCATGGTCAAGGACGACCGCCACCGCACCCGGGCCCTCATCACCGCCCGGGGCCATGAGCTGGGCATACAGCAGACACCCGCCCTGTTCGCCCTTATCGGCACGGTGCAGGAGGAGGTACACCGGTTCGCCATCGCCTACCACCACCAGAAGCACACCCGTTCCGCCAAGCGCTCGCAGCTGGACGGCATCCCCGGTGTGGGCGAGGCGAGGAAGAAGCGGCTCCTGCAGCACTTCGGTACCGTCACCGCGGTAAAAAACGCCGCGCTCGAGCAGCTCTCCGCCGTGGTGCCGGAGGCGGCCGCCCGGGCGGTATATGAGAAGTTCCACGGATAAAAAAGTGCCCCCGGCAGAGCCGGGGGACGTTGTACGCAAAAGAAAAGAGAGACGGCGAAGCCGTCTCTCTTTCGTTGTGTTTACTCGTCCAGGTTCTCGATCAGCTCAGCCAACGCATCCACAGCTTCCTTCTCATCGCTGCCGTCCGCGATCAGTGTCACTGTGGTGTCCTTCATAATGCCCAGGCTCAGCACGCCCAGCAGGCTCTTCGCGTTGACGCGGCGTTCTTCTTTTTCTACCCAGATGCCGCTTTTGAACTCGTTGGCTTTCTGAATGAAATAGGTCGCGGGTCTGGCGTGCAGACCGACCTCATTTTTCACCGTGATCTCCCGTGTATACATGAACCAGCACTCCTTACGCACATTTTTACTCTCGCGCCAGAGGGTGCAGCGCGCAGAAACTAACCCTCACCATTTCCTATTATACTGGATTATGGCAGGATTGCAATGGGCATTGATACGAAAATCCCGCGATTTGCTCTATAATTCCCACTGCAATTTGTGAAAAATGATGTATCTTGCAGACAAATTCCGGTATTTGTCCAATCGAAAGCTCACATCCTGGCCTCTGCCCAGTCGCTGAGCTGCTCCAAAATGGGCAGCAGTGCCCGGCAGCTGTCCGTGGGGCCGTATTCCACCCGCACCGGCACCTCCAGATACTCCCGCCGTGTCACCAGCCCATCGCGCTCCAGCTCCCGCAGGGCCGAGGCCAGCACCGTGTTGGAGATGCCGTCCAGCTTGCCCCGCAGGGCGTTGTAGCGGATGGTCCCGGCGTTGGCCACGGCGCACAGGATCTGCACCTTCCACTTGCCGCCGATCAGCTGCATGGCGTGGTGCAGCGGACATTTCTCCATACAGGGACAGTCGTAGTGGCTTTGCGGTATGGTCTGTGACATGGTAAGCCTCTCCTTACTTGCCCATAAAAATCTGCGCTCTTGCATTTCTCCAAAGCTATGGTATCATTATAGCAGGTAAGAAAACCGGAGTAAATAGCATGAGGAGAAAATCACAGCCATGAATATCTATCTTCAGGGGCTGACCATGGGTCTGGCCTACGTGGCGCCCATCGGCCTGCAAAACCTGTTCGTCATCAACAGTGCCCTGACGCAGAAGCGCAGCCGCGTCTACATCACCGCGCTCATCGTCATTTTCTGGGACATCTCTTTGGGTGTGGCCTGCTTCCTGGGCGCCGGCGCACTGATGCAGGCGCTGCCCTGGCTGCAAAAGGTCATCCTGGGGCTGGGCAGTCTGATCGTCATCTATATCGGCATCGGCCTGCTGCGGTCCAAGGCCAGTCTGGAGGGCGGCCGGGACGTGAACGTGCCCATATGGAAGCTGGCAGGTTCCGCTTTCGTGGTCACCTGGCTGAACCCCCAGGCCATCATCGACGGCACCATGATGCTGGGCGCCTTCCGGGCCACCCTGACCAACGGCGGTGATCTGTTCTTCATCTGCGGTTTCGGCTCCGCCTCGGTGATCTGGTTCCTGACGCTGTCCACCGTTGTCTCTCTGCTGGGCAGTAAGTTCAACGAGAAGGTGCTGAACATCATCAACAAGGTCTGCGGCGCCGTCATCATCTTCTACGGCCTGAAGCTGCTGTACAGCTTCGTCCAGATGATGGGTTGGCTGTAAAACACTTCACAAATCACGTCCTTTCTGTTACAATAGGGCAGAAAGGGCGTGATCTTTTTATGGAACAGAACTACCGGCTCACCATCGCCTACGACGGCTCCCGCTTCTTCGGCTGGGAACGCCAGCCGGACAAGGATACCATCCAGGGGAAGCTGGAGGCCGTGCTGGGCACGCTGCAGGGCCATCCGGTGAACGTCATCGGCGCGGGCCGCACCGACGCCGGTGTCCACGCCCGGGCCATGACCGCCAATGTGGTGCTGGACGTGACGGAGACGCCCGACGCCCTCCGCGACTATCTGAACCGCTATCTCCCCGACGCCATCGCTGTCCGGGAGGTGAAGGAGGCCGCGCCCCGTTTCCACGCCCGCTATAACGCCCTGGGCAAGACCTACCGCTACACCTGCCACACCGGGCCGGTGAAGCCGGTGTTTGACCGGAAGTACGTCACCCTGCTGGACTACGACCCGGATGTGGAGAAAATGCGTCAGGCGGCGGCCTATCTGCTGGGTGAAAACGACTTCGCCAGCTTCTGCGGCAATCCGCGGATGAAGAAGTCTACCGTCCGCCTGGTGGACCACATCGCTATCGAGCGCCGGAAGGACCGGGTGGTCTTCACATTCCACGGTACCGGTTTTTTGCAGAACATGGTCCGCATCATGGTGGGCACGCTGCTGGAGGTGGGCCGCGGCTACTGGACGCCGGAGCAGGTGCGGGATATCCTGAGCGCCAAAGACCGCAAGCAGGCGGGCCCCACCGCGCCGCCGGAGGGCCTGTGCCTGATGAAGGTGGATTATTGAGCAAAAAGCATCCGGGCGCTATCCCGGATGCTTTTGCTGCGTAAAAATGACCTAAGCCTTGGCTTAGGTCATTTTTGTTACATATTGTGGATATCGTCCAGCAGATCGTCCAGCGACATGGTCCGCACCTCGTCCTCGTCGGCCTGGGTGGGCTCGTCCTGGGCGGAGCGCTCTGCGGTCGCCGGCTCCTCCGTCGGTGCGGCGGGCGTCATAGGCGCCGCCGGGGTCTTGTCGGGGATGGCGGCAGGCTCGCTGTCGCTGCTCTCCTCGCGGGGCACCAGACGGGGCACCCGTGCCGTGTGCCGTTCCTCGGGGATCAGGGGCTTCGCCGGGGTCCGCGGCGGTTCGTCGTCGTATTCCTCGTCATCGCCGCCGCCCGTGTGGCCGCGGCCGATCAGGAAGCCCAGCAGGAACAGCACCGCCACCAGCAGCACCGCCGCCGCGATGGCCACATACACGGTCTTGACCTCGCCGATCAGCGGCATCGCAATGGTCCCGGGGATCTCCAGCGGCGGTACCTCGGGGATGGTGGCCGGGTCGATGACCTCCACCGTGGGGACAATACCGGTATAGGCAGGCATCCGCAGCACATGGATGGTATAGTTCTGCTTGGTCTTGCCGTCCTCGGCGGTTCCGGTAACTGTGAGCACCGTCTCCGCCTCGGTGGCGGACAATCGCACCTCGCCGGTGCCGGTGATGCCCTGGGCCTTTTCATCCTTTGCCGTGGCGGCGATGGTCACCTGCTTCGTCTCATAGGGGACGTAGGCGATGTAATCCGTCACCGTGGGCGTGAACGCCGGGGACAGCGTGGCCCCCTCCAGCGTCAGGGCGGCGATGGACGCGTCGGTGGAGGGCTTGTAGTTGGGGTCCTGCTGGCGTGTGGCATCGATGGTATAGCTCTTGGTGGCGCCGTTGGCCGCCGTGACCTTGATGGTCACGGTGTTGACGCCCACCGCCAGCTCATTGCCGCTGACAGACACCGTAGCGCTGTTGTCGGCCTTTTTGTAGTTCAGGTCCAGTTTTTCCACTGCGAAAGGCACCGTGCAGGTGTAGTACGTGGTGCTGCTGGAGAAGGACGGGCTCAGCGTGGCATTGGAGCAGCTCAGCGAACTGAGGTTGCAGTTGCCGCTGGGTGCCGCGCCCACCTTGCCGGACCAGCTGGCGCTGTCCAGACTGGTGTCGCTGTTGCCGTCGGACACCACGATGTTGGAGAACGTGGCGGTCAGGGCGTCGCCCTCCTTGGCGCTGCCGGATACCTTCATTTTGATGGTGACCAGGCCGCCGCTGGAGCTGGACGTGCCGTAAACGCTGAACTTGTTGTTGTTGACCACGATGCTCCATCCGCTGACGGAGCAGTTGTAGTTGGTAAAGGACAAATTGCCGCTGTAGCTCAGGTCGGCGGTCAGACCGTAGACCTTGTTGGGCACGGACAGCGTCAGTGTGACGGTGTCGCCTGCCTGCGGGGCGGCGGTGCCGGTCAGCGTCGCCCCGGCGGCATGGGCCTGCACGGGCAGCAGCGTGATCACCAGCAGCAGCGTCAGCAGCGCGGAGGCCGCGGCGCGGAACAGTTTGTTTTTCATAGGATGTTTCCTCCTCAACCGATGGTGCGCTGGCCCACGGTGACCTGGGCGGCCTGCACCACGTCGGTGATGGTGACCTTGCCGTCACCGTTGATATCGGCCGCCTTGGCGTAGGCGCCGGACAGGCTGCCGGAGCCCACCACGGACTTCTGCAGCTTGACCACGTCGGTGATGGTGATCTTGCCGTCGCCGCTGACGTCGCCGGTGACCACGATAGTCACGGTGGCGGAGCTGCTGACAGCGGTCATGCCGGTACCCACGAGGCCGGAGGTCACCTTGGCGCTGCCGCTATAGATGGTGTAGCCCGCGCTGTTCATTGCGGAGACAGACGTGCTGGGCGATACGCCGGTCAGATAGTTGCCGGAGGGCGTGGGCGTGTTCGTACCGGTGTTTCCGCCGGTACTGCCGCCGGTGCTACCGCCGGTGCCGCCGCTGTTGGCCGTCTTGGTAAACACGGCGGTGTAGGTCACGTCGGCGTCGGGCATGACGGTGCCACTGGTATAGCGCTTGCCGCTGGCATCCGCCCAATAATCGAAGCTGTACACGTACTTGCTGTCAGCCTGCATGACCGGATTCGTTGCAGGCAGCGTAATAATGTCGTTCTGGGCCAGCTTGTAGGAGTCCCACACAGCGCCCTGGGACATGAACTTCACGGTGTGCAGCGTACCGAACTTGGCCGTAACGGTGTGGTTCTTGGGTGCCACAGGCGTGCTCTGGGATATCTCGCGGTCATTGTAGAACCAGCCCTGGAAGCCCTTTTCGTCCACTTCAGGCAGCGCACCGTAGGGCTGCGCTTCTTTATAGGTGCGCGTTCCCACGGTTTTGCCGTTGACCACGAAGGTCACCGTGTAGGTGTTGTTGGGGGCCTCGGGCGTGGTGGTCGTGGCCGCGCCCACGGTGAAGGTGGTATCCAGCAGTGTCACAGTGCTGTCGCTATCGGTGGTGCCGGTAATGGTGAGATTATACTTCCCGGCGGCGAGCGCACTGAACTTCAGGTTCTCATCCAGCTTCCACAGGTCGAACCACTTGGCATTGATGCCGCTGCGGCTGGCGTAGGTAGGCGCTGTCCCGGTAGCTATGTTGGTGACCACCGCTTTTACTGTGCTGATGTTCTGGGTGCAGGTGACGATGCCGCGCAGGGGGAAGGAGGAGTTACCCTGGGTCAGGTTGTGGACGATGCTCTTGCCGGCTTCGTCCTTCTCCGCCTTCTGGGGATAGAACAGACCGATGGTGTTCCAGGCGTCCTGTCCGGCCGCGGGCTTCATGGTCACAACAGCGGCGGTCTTGCTCTCCTTGCTCAAACCGACCTTATAGGCGGTAACGGTGGTGTTTGCAGCCTTAGCCTTCAGGTCTTCTCTGACCATGTCGGCCACGACTTCCTTTTCGATATCCTCGAGTTTTTTACCTGCAAAAATTTCGAGGAGCTTCTGCATCTCGTCATCCGTAAAGTCGGGGATATCCTCGGGTTTTGTCTCTTCACTTACAGCGGCAAGCGCCTTTATCCTTGTGATAAAGTCTTGCTTCGCGGTTTCATCCATAGTGTCGCCGAGCCCATCATTTACCATTTTGATGACCTCGTCATCCTTCTTGCCGTCAAGATTTGCCGCCATGAGGGTAATTATTTTCTTCGTCAGCGCGTCCACGTAGGCCTGCGCTACCTCACTGACAAGTTTTCCTGTTTCCTCGTCAGCGCCTTTCGCAAGTTCGCTTTCGATCTCCGCCCGCTTTGCCGTGATCTCTTCTTCTGTAGGCTCCGTGCGGGCGTTGGGATCAGCGACCTGCGTCTGGCTGACCGTGATGGTCAGGTAATTGCCGGTGCCCACGTTGCACAGTATGTAGCCGTTGCTGCTGCCGGTCAGTGTCCAGAACTGTCTGCTGTCGGCGGCGGCGTTTTGCAGCATCAGTGCGCCGTCAACGACCGCCAGACGCTTGCCATCCGTGGTGGCCATGGTGTATTTGTCGGAATTGTAGTAGGTCAGGATCAGCTGAGAGGCCTTCTCCTCGGCCACCAGGTCGGTGCTGCCTACGCTGTAGCTGAAGGTCCTGCCGTCGGAGTTATAGCACAGGGTGTATTTGCCCTCCAGGTGGGAGGTAGTGTTCTGATAGCGCATGACCAGCGCATCGGCAGGCTCGTTGATGTGCAGGCGGCTGTATACCGAGGACTGCACATCGCCGTCCGCTGCGCTGTAATAGGCCATGGAACGGTTCTTCACGCCATAGCGGTCAGACAGCTGGGTCTGCATATCCCGGTACTTGGGAATATCCTCCGCCAGCTTGCTGCACTCAGTGTAGATGGCCTCGATCAGCTCCGCCTCGCTCTGCATCTTGAAGCCGCCCAGCCGGTTGTCGATGGCGCGGGTGACCACGTTATAGGCGCCGTCCACGCCATGCTGGACGCTGCGGCTCCACAGGACGTTCTTCAGGGCGATGGAGTAGTCGGTCAGGTTCAGGGAAGGGTATTTGCTTTGCAGGCGGCTGATCAGGGTCGAGTAGCGCTCGGTACCCCAGTACTCTGTCTGGGCGTTGGCAAACTCACCCTTGTTGACGCCGTGGCCCAGCTCCCTCCAGGCACTTTCGAAGTTGGGGCCGTAGCCTGCTGCGGCTGCGCCGCTGGTGTTCTCGCCGTAGGCCTTATCCAGCGTGGCCGCGAAGCCATTGTATATAGCATTGCCCTGGTAGTTCCGCAGCCAGGTGCGGAACGCGTCCAGCGTTCCCGCCTTGCTGGAGAACATATACAGGCCGAAGGACGTGCCGCCAGGGTCGCCGGGTACGGTGGAAACAGCGCCCGGGTCAGCGTCCGCGCCCGTCTCATAATATTGGCTCAGTGCGCCCAGGTCCTTCAGGCTGCTCCAGTTCTTACTGGCAGCCAGCAGTATGGTGGTCAAACAGCTCACCGCCATCACCGCCGCCAGGATCAATGCCATTCCCCGTTTCGTCCTATTCATGTCGATACACCCTGCCTTATCTCTAAGTTGTATGGGAAGCGCCGGCGGCGGGAAGGCCCTCCACCGATTTACATAACAATAGTCATGTGTAGTATACCATCGGTCTGCGTCGTTGTCTACCAAAAAAACGAGAAAAACACAAAAAATATGAAAATTTTGTCACCGGCGCCACAAGATTTGGGTGGATTTATGGCGCGGAATGGCGTATAATGGCCGCAGGCTGACAAAAATACGCAAGGAGAAATCAATTTATGTCAACGAATACGAAAAAGAAACACGGCACCGGCGCGGCGGTGGTACTCATCGTGCTGTGCCTGCTGGCGTTGGGCACGCTGGGATATATTATCTGGCGGCAGTTTAATCCCGTGGTGCCGGAGACGGCGGCGGGCTATGTGGCCGCCGCCGGGACCACCGCCCCTGTGTATGACGAAAACGGGACTCAGCTGGGTTCCCTGGTCCGCGGCGCGGAGGTACAGTACGTTGCTGAGGACGCCGAGGGCGGCGCGGACCGCGTCCGCGTGGTCAACGGCGAGGGCTACGCCTATCTGGACGCGGCCAACCTGACCGCGGACTACAGCAGCGCGGTGCTGACGGAGACGGTGTACGCCCTGCGGGGCATGAGCCTGACGGACGAGACGGGCGCGGTCCCCGGCTGCGCGGTGGAAAAGGGCATGGCGCTGACCGTCACCGGCTTTGACGGCCTGGACGAAAACGGCGAGGTCCTGCGCTGGGCCGTCAGCTGTGACCGGGGCGAGGGGTACATCG
>ERZ824575.1424-NODE-1424-length-22650-cov-2.759460_pt1 | contig 22650 bp, 12 predicted proteins | sample MGYA00519470_ERZ824575 | MGnify/ENA primary metagenome ERZ824575 (study PRJEB31778, sample SAMEA3449170) | human gut metagenome | biome: human gut; feature: human-associated habitat; material: faeces | place: United Kingdom | collected 2010/2012 ...
TGTCGCGTACAGTCTCGGGTACAGGGCTTTCAATGCCGCCCTGCTGGATGCCGGTATCCACGATTTTGCTGGTATAATCGGGCAGGCTTAAATCGCAGTAGGCTTGTGCGAACAGCAGTGCCACCACGGCGATACACGCCGCCCAGTGCCGCCCCAGCTGCTTAAAAATCTGTATCATAGGGGGTTCCTCCTGTTTTCAGGTTTTGTTCCAGTGCTTTGTTTTCCGCCTCGATGGCAGCGAGAAAAACATCCTTCACAGCCAACATGCGGGATAAATCATCGGGGGAAATACGCTCGATAATACGGGAAATATAGTCGTTCAGAGCTTGCTCACCCGCAAGGCGGGCAGCCTCACCTTCCGGCGTGATGTACACCAGCGTTTTGCGGCGGTCGGCGGGGTCCGGTTCCCGCACCACAGTGCCGTCCTGCTCCATGAGCCGCAGCCCGCGCGAGACCGCCGGCAGCGGCTGACGGATCTCTCGGGCAAGGTCGGAGACATAGATAGCGCCGTCCTTGCCGTGGCAGTTGATGGAATGCAGCAGGCCTTCCAGCATATTAAAATGGCATTTGGGGCAATCAGCCAGCGCCGCCCGTATCCCGGCCTTGGATGCCTTGCTCAGCTGCCCGATATAGTGGCACATCCCCTGAAAGCTGGGGGTGCTTGGCTCGGACATAACAGTTCCTCCTCGTTTGCATTTTTCAAATACTTAACAGTTGTTAAGTATTAACGCCTGATAAGCATATTCCTTTTGCAGCGGGATTGCAAGAGAATAGGGAAATATTAAACAAAAATTCACAAAAAACTTGTAGGCTTTGTCAATGCGCAAACCGGCTCTCGCTGCATAAAAATAAAGGACAGGCAGAAACGGAGGGTGCGGATGGAGCAGGGATTCCAAGTGTTGTTACAGGTATTCGGCGGATTGGCGCTGTTTTTATATGGGACGGACAGCCTGTGCAGGGCAGTACAGCAGGGGGCGGGCAGGCGGCTGCGCAGCCTGCTGGCGCGGTGCACCGCAAACCCGGCGGCAGGGCTGCTGAGCGGGGCGGCGGTCACGGCGGTGGTGCAGAGCAGCTCGGCGGTCACGGTGCTGGTGCTGGGCCTTGTGGGGGCCGGGCTGCTGACCCTGCAGCGGGCCGTGCCGGTGGTGTTCGGGGCCAACATCGGCACCACGGTCACCGCGCAATTGCTGGCCTTCCGGCTGGAGGATGCCCGGTATCTGCTGCTGGTGGCGGGGCTGCTGCTCTGGTTCGCGGGGCGCGGGCGTCTGCACGCAGCCGGGCAGGCGCTGGTTGCTTTCGGCCTGCTGTTTGAGGGCATCGCGGTCATGGCCGAGGCCATGGAGCCGTTGGCAGCGGGGCCGGTGTTCCGGCAGTGGATGGCCCAGGTGCGGCACCGCCCCGGCCTGGGCCTGCTGGCAGGGCTGGGTATGACCCTTGCCGTGCAGAGCAGCTCCGCCACCATTGCGGTGCTGCAGCGGGCGGCCGCCCGCCCCGGGCCGGACGGCGGGTGCCTGCTGGGCCTTGCGGGAGCCATCCCGGTGCTGTTGGGGGACAACATCGGCACCACCGTCACAGCGGTGCTGGCATCGGTGGGGCAGAGCCGGGACGCCAAGCGTCTGGCGGCGGCCCACGCCCTGTTCAACCTGTCCGGGGCGGCGGTGTGCTGGCTGCTGCTGCCCCAGTTCACCGCGCTGGTGCGGCTGGTCTCGCCCCACGGGCCGGAGAGCGCCGTGCTGGCCCGGCAGATCGCCAACGCCCACACCCTGTTCAATCTGGGCTGCACGGTGCTGTGGCTGCCCCTGACCCCTTGCATGGTGCGCATCGTGTGCATTCTTTTGCCGGAAAAGCACGCCCCCCTGAGTTGAAATGAACGCCTTAAAATGGTATAATGACAATGTATCGAACAAATTTTGTGACGCTTTTGTTGCACAAATGATAAACGGACCCTTCTGTGGGCCTGCAGCGGTGTGCGGCTGCCAGGGCACAGAGCGAACCAAGAGGACGTGTTTACTATGAAGGATATCATCAACGGGTTGATCGAGCGGTTCCGCAGGCAGCATGTACAGGCCCGGCGCTATGTGGCCCTGATGCTGGTGCTGGCCCTGCTCACCACCCTGTTCGTCAACTGGCAGCTCCATGGGGTGGGCATCTCCATGACTGCCGACTACCACTGCGGCTACGAGGAGCACCAGCACACGGCGGCCTGCTACGAAAAAGTGCTCACCTGCGGTTACGAGGAGGGCGAGCCGGAAACGCCCGTCACCTCTTCGGACAGCAGCGCCGATCCGGTGTCCGCCTACAGCGCGGCCGAGCCGGAAGAGCCGGAAGAGCCGGTGCAGACCGAGCCGGAGACCATCTGGGTGCCCCATGAGCACACCGATGCCTGCTACGAGGAGCACCGGGTGCTGACCTGCTATCAGGAAGAGCACGAACACACCGACGACTGCTTTGACGAGTACGGTGCGCTCATCTGCGGCGAGTTCGAGCATATCCACGACGACAGCTGCTACACCACCGAGTATGAGCTGGTGTGCGGCCTGGACGAAGGCGAACTGGTGGAGGAACCCAACCCCGCCTATCAGAAAATGCCTGCCAGCCGCCCCGTGGTGGACCTGCCCACTGAGCCGGCCGAGACCACCCCGGACGAGCCGGTGCTGCATCATCACACCGACGCCTGCTACACCGAGGAGCTGGTGTGCACCATCCCGGAGCACCACCACACCGTGGAGTGCCTGGCCGATACCCAGGCCGACGTGGAGACTGCCGAGGAATGGCAGGCCGCGGCCAACGTGGCCCTGAACGGCAACTGGGCCGAGGACCTGCTCACCGTGGCAAAGTCCCAGCTGGACTACCAGCAGAGCGACAAGAACTTCAAGCTGGATGTGGAGGACCAGCAGGTGCTGCGCGGCTACTCCCGCTATGGTGCCTGGTACGGCAACCCCTACGGCGCCTGGGACGTGATGTTCCTGTCCTACTGCCTGCACTTTGCGGGTGTGCCCCAGACGGTGGTGCCCCAGCGTGCGGGCGTGATGGCCCTGCACAGTGACCTGCGCGGCTCCCAGTGGCTCACCGACGCCGATGGCTCCACCGCAAGGCCCGGCGATATCGTCATCTACAACACCCTCACCACCGAGCAGGTGGCCGTGGAGGAGAGCTCCTATGGCATCGCCCTGCTGGACCTGGACGAGGACCCCGACACCGCCGCCCAGCTCACGGCTTCCGAGCCGCAGGTGGACACCCGCACCGTGACCACCGAGACGGTGGGCGTCGTGTCCGCCGTGGACCCCGACGCCGGGACCCTGACCGTGATCTCCGGCAACGTGGACGGCAAGGTGGCCGAGGTGCCCGTTGCCATGTCCGACGTGACCAGTGTCATCTCGGTGACCGGTGCCTATGCCGCCGAGACCACCGCTGTGGCCCCGGAGGACCCGGCAGGCTCCCAGAAGGAGCTGGACGGCAGCTATGCGCTGCTGGAAGATGAGGGCGCCTTTGGTGCCACCGTGGACTGGGTGGGTGACGCCGACCCCTACGGCATCGCCCTGCTGGCTGCCGGGGACGACCATGATCTGAAGACCTGGATCACGGATGTCAATTATGAAAAGACGACCGACGGAAAAACATGGACGTCTATCGGCGCGGGCAGCGTGACCGTGGACAGCGGCACCCGCGTCCGCGTGAACCTGAAGTATACCGTGAATGCCGGTGTGCTGACGCCCGACCACAATACCCTGACCTACCAGCTGCCCGAAGGCCTGCCCATGCCGGATGTGACGACGGGCAACATCGTGGATGAGTCCGACAAGGACAAGGCCGGCAATGCAAAGGTCGTGGGCAGCTTCACCGTTGACACCGACGGCAAAGTGACCCTGACCTTTACGGACGAAAAGTTCATCGGCACCGACGAGAAGGGCGGCCTGCCATTCACCGGTACCTTCAAGGCCGCCGTTACGGCGAGCGCCGACAACTTTGAGGACGAGAAGGAGATCAAATTCAAGGACGACTGCATCCTGACCATCAAGAAGAAAACGGCAGATATAAAGATCAGCAAAGGGAGTGGGTCTCCGCTGATTACGAACCGTAAGGACGGCACCTTTGTAAATAATTATGAGGTGACGGTGGGGACCACCAACGGCACCAAAGACCCGGTGATCCTTACGGATACCCTGAACACGAATAGGAATGGCGAAAACCGTAGCGACTACCTGAAGGGCGGAAAATATCTGGTAGACTCCTTTAAACTTTACAAGGTGGATGCTTCGGGCACAAAAACGGAGATTGACGTCCCTGCGCATGAACTGAAAACCGACGGCAACGGCAACCCCCAGGTGGTCCTTGCTCCGCTGCCTGCATTGGAGGCCGGAGAGAAGTACATCTGGAACTACGACGTTCAGCGGAACTATGCGGACTTTGACGAGATGCCCAACGGCGTCGCTATCATCAACAACACGGCGAAAGCCGAGGCAGGGCGCAATGTAAAAGATGCGGCTGACGCATGGTACACATGTAAAACCTCTCGCATTGAGAAGAAAGGCGAGTACGACACCAAAACAGGCCGCATCCAGTGGACGATCACTGTAAAGGTACCCCATTCTTTCCTGGGGTCCTATCTCCTGCAGGGCTGCAAGATCACAGATGCCTTGCCAGACGGTGTGAAAATTGTAGGGGATGTAAAGGTAGGCGACGATACGATATCGGCAGAGAAATTCCAGCAAAATGGCTATACCATCCCGGCGGAGTATGGGAAAACAGAGCTGAAGATCACCTTTGAGACCACCACCCCCATCGGCGGCGGCCCGGTGACCAACACGGCACAGATCCTGACCAAGAGCGACCATACCTTTAAGGCCTTGTATACCGAGAACATCGGGAAGGGCGATTGGAGCCTGAGCAAGGAGCTGTCCAGCAGCAGCAAGGGCCTGGCCAAATGGGATATCTCTGCCGCCAATGCGGCCGGCGAAAGCAGCTTTACCCTGGTGGAGAGCCTCCAGGACGCTGTGAACGAAAGCGGCCAGACCCAGCTGAACACCCACTACGCCTACGCCGCAGAGCTGGAGAAAGCTTTGGAAAATGGCCTGACCCTGACCCTCCACGACGGTGGCACCATGACCTATGCCCAGGCTAAGGCCGACAAGGTCATTGCCGTCACCTACTACAGCGGTGCCAACGGCACCGGCAGCACGGTGACTGCCAACGACCCCTCCATCCGGGTGCAGAGCTTTACCATCCAGATAAACAAGGCAGGTGACAACCCGGTGCGGCGTGTGGAGGTAAAGGACCTCCCTACCCACGAGAATCAGAGCAAGGTGCCCACCGGAGAGAAATGGACTTACAAAAACAGCGTCAGCATCCAAGGCAGCTCTCAGAGGGCTGAGGCAGAGGACACCTACCACAGCTACAAGAGCTTTGAAAAACGGGTGTCGGCTAACAGCGATCAGGACGAATCTGGTTACCAAAGCGGAGACCAGACCTACCAGTACAGTAAACTCGACGGCAAAAACCTCCACTATCAGCTGGTGCTGCAGACCTCCGCCGACGATAGGGACGAAATCACGGTTACCGACACCCTGCCGGAAAACGTCGGCTTCAAGGTGGATAATGTCAAGATCGCGCTGGATGAGGGCGACTTTGTAAAGATCAAGGATAAAAAAGTAGACTGGGCGACGGCAGAGTATGACGAAACTACCCGGCGGCTCACCATTAAAATCAGCAACTACAACAAGTCGGGGCAGGAGGAACACCGCATCCGCATCCAGTACAAAGTGAGCGTGAGCGACGATCCCAGCTGGAAGAACCCCTCGGTGGGCAAGCTGATCTACACCAACACCGCCACCTGGGGCGAGCTGACCGAGACCACCACCACCACCGTGACCCGCAAGGTGGAGCAGGTGAAAAAGACCGGCTGGCAGGACCCCGGCAACGACCGGAAGCTGCACTATCAGGTGGTCATCAACCCGGCCGGCGAGGATCTGTCGGCCGGGCAGACCAGAGCGGAGAAGATCGAGCTGTGGGATAACATCAGCACCACCAATGGTGCCATCGCCACCGGCGATGTCAACTCGGTCAAGTTGTATTTTTACAATTACGACGAAACAGTCGGCGTGACCACCGGCAAAGAGGTGCCGCGCAACATGTACCGCATCCTGGAAGCGGACAAGAACGGCTGGCTCCATATGGAGATCCCCAATATGGCGGCCATGATCCTTGTGTATGACTGCAATGTGAAGGATGGCAGTGCTGCCGCCAGCTACCAGGTGAGCAACACCGTGACCTTGAGCAACGGCAGCAAATCCAGCGACAGCGGCATCAACTACCAGGTCAAGGCGGATGCAACGGCCACCACCGCACAGTTCGTGCTGCGCAAGAAGGACAGCTACTCCGGCGTGTCGCTGAAGGGCGCGGAGTTCACCATTTACCAGTACGATACGGTAAGCGGGCAGTTCGTCCCGTGGACCGGCAACGGCACCCTGACCACGGACGAAAACGGTCAGGCCAGTCTGGCTGTGCTGGATAGTGAGACTGCAAGCTGCCTGAAACCGGACGTGCTGTATAAGCTCGTGGAGACCAAAGCACCCACGGACTATCAGCTGGATGCCACCCCGCACTACCTGCTGTTCCGCAAGAACGCCAGCGCGGAGAACGAGCAGCAGGCCTTTGCAAATGCCACAGGCGTGGCTGAAGGCACCACCATCTTGACCGTGAATGACGAGACGGTGGACCTGAACCGCAATGTGCAGGTGGGCAGCGACGCCGGCACCACGACCGCCGAATACAGCAACGTGTACAGCAACCTGACCGTCAGCAAGCTCTGGCTGGACCAGGATACCAAACAGCCGGTGGAACCGGCGGTGGACAGCATCCACATCAAGGTCTGGCAGTACACCGACAATGACAAGGACAGAACGTTGTTTGCCGAAGCCGACCTGACCGCACCGGCGTGGACCTGGTCCAAGTCGGGGACCGATCTGCCCCTGACAGACCCTGCCAGCGGCAAGGCATACCACTACCTGGTGGAGGAAGAGACCACCGGAAACTGGAACGTGTACATTGACAACAACGGCGTGCAGACCGGCAATATCACGGTGCAGAACTACGTCTACACCGGCTACGAGCTGCCGTCCACCGGCGGCATGGGCACGGCACCCTTCGGGGTGCTGGGCGGCGCACTGGCCGCTGCAGCAGCCCTGCTGCTGGTCCGCAAACGGAAACAGAACGAGGAGGAGTGAGCAGCCATGAAACAAAACAAAAACAACCGGTTTGCCGCTCTTCTGCTGGCGCTGTGTATGGCCGTGTGCTGTGCACTGCCCGCGCTGGCAGCCCCCGCGGCCAGCGCCAACATCGACCTGAGCCGCACCGGCAGCATGGACGTGACCCTGTACGACCACCAGAACGACGTCCCCCTGCGGGGCGGCGCACTCACCGTGTACAAGGTGGCGGACGTGGCCCGCACCAACGGCGACCTGCACTTTGTGTACACCGCCGACTTTACGGGCTGCGGCATCGCGCTGGGCGACCTGACGATCAATAAGACGGTCTATCCGGAAGCGCAGCTGCTCAAGCCGTCCGAACTGACCGCTGCGATCATTACGGCCGGAGGTTTGATTTTCGTCGACAACTCCGATGCTGCCGATCTGTCGTTCACGATTTCGGGCGCGTCGATCAATATGGGCGACATCGTGCTGATCGGCCGTTATCCCGAACGTGCGCAGGCGACGATCTCCGGGCCGGAACTGCGTTGCAAGTACAATGCGGCTTTCAAGAACCTGCATATCGCGGCTTCGGGCAATTACAACCTCTTTACGACGACCAATGCCACCTATGATCCGACGCTGCATGTCGAGGATTGTACCGTGGATGCCGCCTACAATGTGGTTTACGATTCGCACAATACGCAGAATTTCAAGAGTGTCTATTTCGGGAATTCGATCGTGAAGATGACCGTCGCCAACAAACCGTTCTATTCGACCAAATTGAAAGGAGCCTATACGCAGCAGTCGATCCGTTTGGAGAATAATGTCTTCTATGCCGAGGCGCCTTTGCAGAACTACCTGATCAACTGCTCGGACAAAACACAGGCATTCCAAACGACACAGTTGCAGGTGGAGGTGACCGGCAATACGTTCTACAACATCTACCAGCCGAATATCATGATCCGTGCTTATGTTCTGGCGGGGCTTACGGTAACTAAAAACGTCGGTTATTACACCGGAGTTACTGCCAAGAGCTATCTGACGGGTGTGTATGACACGGCCGGATTTACGGCTGACAAGGCGGAGGTAACCTATAATTACCTCTACACCGCGCCGGTCAGCGATACGAATTTCTGGTCGGCGAAGCATACCGGAAGCTACACGCCTGCAAACAACCAGATGGGCGACGGCGTGGAAGCTCCGTTCTCTTCGATGGATGCGGCGAAGGGGTATTTCCCGGTCGACGCTTCGGTGGTGAAGACGGGTGCGGGAGCGACCTACGACACGAAGGCGTGGTTCAAGGCGGAGTAATTCCGGCTTGCCGTAACGAAAAACTCCGGCCTGCGAAAATGCAGGCCGGAGTTTTTTTTCGTTGAGCCGAAGAGGCGGATCAGCCGATCCAGCTTGTCAGAATCTTCATGCCGCCGTCGGGCGTGAAGGCGAGCGAACGGGCCGAAGCCGGAATCAGGACCGTTTCGCCCTGGTGCACCGGAACCGCTGCGCCGCTGTCGTCGGTGAGCGTGCCGCGGCCCTCGATGCAGATCGCCACGACGAACGAGTCGAGCGACGCGAGGTCGAGCGTCTCGGGGCGGGTCAGATCGTAGAGCGACGTGGTGAAATAAGGGCACGACACCAGTTCCACTTCACGATCCTGCGCCTTCTGGTAATGCGTCCGGTAATCGGGCAGCACGGTGTAGTCGATGGCGCCCTTCGCCAGTTCGGTGTGCAGTTCGCGGGTGTTGCCGTTGGCATCGCTCAGATCGCCGTAAGCGGTCTGATAGAGAGAAACAAGCTCTGTGCCGTCTTCCATGCAGAGCGTGATGTTTTCGCCTTCGTTCACAACATAGCCCGGACCGACCTGCTCACCGTAGAGGTTGACGGCAATGTGGCATACGCCTATGTCGACGGCATCCTCGTGGATGCCATTGAAGAGCATGGATTTTTTGGAACGAAAGTATCAGGCCGCCAGCTGAATCCGAGAGGAGATAACGATGTGCTGCCGTATCCGAGACTGAATGAGATCGGATTTTATGCAGGAAAAGGGACGACAGGATATTTTAAGAATCTGACCGTAAGAAACGTAAGAAAACCATCCGCGGAAATTGTTCGTGAGACGCCGGAAGGACGGCTGGATGGGGGAAAAAGTATCTTTGCGGATCAGATTCCGGTGGAAAACGGATACTTTAAAGTAGAAGACAGCCAGATTACGGCAGATCCGTCCCATCATTCAATTCCAATGCTGCGGTCGTGTATTTCCTGCCAGAAAGAGAAAAAACTGGTATCGGCACGCCTTTATATTACTGCGCGTGGTATCTACGACTGCCGGATCAACGGACAGGAGATCACGGAAGATCTGCTGCGTCCGGGTCTGACACAGTATGACCACAGAATGAACTATCAGACATACGATATTACAGGGCTGATGAAACCGGGCCGAAACGGAATCGGCGTGACGCTGGCATCGGGCTGGTGGAGCGAGGCACAGACCTTTGTGGTGAAGAACTTTAATTACTTTGGAGACAAGGAGAGTCTGCTTGCCAAGGTTGTCATGAAGTACGAGGACGGCAGCCGCGAAGTCTTTGGAACAAATACCGAGGATTGGAAGTATTTCGGAGAAGGTCCTTACCTGTTTTCCAGCTACTTTGCCGGAGAGCAGTACGATGCGCGCCGGGCCGAGGTTTACGAAACTTATTCTCTGCCGGAGTTTGATGACAGCACCTGGGAAAAGCCAGTTGTTGTGGATACCGTCATGATCGAAGAGTTCTGCACGATGCCGGGCTTTGGACGGTCCTGGCCGGCGGTTCATGAGCAGAAGCCGGAATATATCGGTGAGTACGATGCACCGGTGCGGATTGTGGACCGGAGAACGGCAAAGACGAGAAAAGAGCTGTTCCCGGGTGTGTATCTCTACGATCTGGAACAGGAGATGGCCGGTGTACCGCGGATTACACTGCATGAGAAGGCGGGCACAAAGATCATCATCCGCTATGCGGAGGTGCTTTATCCGGATCTGCCGGAGTATGCTGGAAAAGAAGGCACGATGATGCTGGAAAATTACCGGGATGCGACGAGTACGGATGTTTATATCTGCCGCGGCGGGGAAGAGGTGTTCCAGCCGAAGTTTACCTTCCACGGCTACCGCTATATTGAGATCAGCGGTGTGGAGCATGCGCCGGAGCTGGAAGAAGTAGAGAGTCTTCAGTATTCTTCTGTGACGGAATTCCATGGAAGCCTTACGAGTAGCCATAAACTGCTGAACCGGTTTGCCGAGAATGTTTCCTGGTCACAGAAATGCAACTTTATCAACATTCCGACCGACTGCCCGCAGAGAAATGAGCGCATGGGCTGGGCGGGCGATACGCATATTTTCTGCCATACGGCGCTCAACAACAGCAGCCTGAAGAAATTCTATGAGCGGAACCTGCAGGCGATGCGTGATCTGCAGACACCGGAAGGCCAGTACCCGGAGATTGCACCGGTGGGCGGCGGATTCGGCGGCATTACGTATGAGTGTGCGAGTATTTTTATGGCGTGGGAACTGTATGAGCAGTATGGGGATATCCGCACACTGGAGAAATTTTATCCTGGCATGCAGAAATATATGGACTATATGAAGGATAAGGGTCTGCCGGGAACGAAGGTAAATCCGGCGATCGGACCGCTTGGCGACTGGCTGGCACCGGAAGAGACGGATCTGCTGCTTTTATGGAATGCATTCTATTATAAAGAAGCCGATCTGATGAGCCGGATTGCCGGTGCGCTCGGAAGAACAGAGGAGCAGCATCAGTATGAGGCGCTTGCTGCGAAGGTGAAGAAATTCTGGAATGAGACATTTGTACTTCCGGATTCCGGAAAGACCTGCAATGCGGACGGAACGCTGTGTGATACGCAGTGCTCGTATGCAATTGCACTGTCTTATGGTGTGGCAGAAGACAGAAAGAGAATAGGAGAGCATCTGATCCGAAAGACGAGAGCGATCGGCTATACGGTCGGAACGGGATTCTTTGGAACGGGTATTCTGAACCAGATGCTGACCGAGCAGGGCGCTGTGGAGGATGCCTGGAAGATGATGCTGCAGACGGCATTCCCGTCGTGGCTGTATCCGGTGACCCAGGGAGCGACGACGATCTGGGAGCACTGGGATTCCTACACGAAGGAAAAAGGCTTCGGCGGACAGAATGCGATGAACTCGTTCAATCATTATTCGCTCGGAAGCGTTCTTTCCTGGCTGTATCACATGGGACTTGGTATCCAGAGAGACGAGACAAAACCGGGTTATCAGCACATTCTGCTGAAACCGCAGCCGGGCCCGCTCGAGTTTATGAAAGGTTCCGTAGACAGCCCGTACGGCGTGATTTCTGCCGGATGGGAGCGGAAAGGTGACAAAATAGAGTATCAGGTTACGATTCCGGTCAATACAACGGCAACCCTGTTTAAAAACACGGAGGATCCGGCGGATACCGTGGAACTGGGAAGCGGAACGTATACTTTTATGCTGTAAAAAGAAAACCCGAAAGGCTCCGGCAAAGAAATGGGAGACTTTCGGGCGGAAAGAGAAACGCGGAAAGAGAAACGCTGTCGGAGAGAAGAGAACTCCAGCAGCGTTTTCTTTGTCATGTTTATTTTTCGGCAGTCATGTGCAGATGACGTTTGATCGCTTCAAAGCTTTCCTGGCTGATGACATGCTCGATGCGGCAGGCATCTTCCGTGGCGGTCTGCTCATCAACACCAAGGCTCATCAGGCCGCGGGAGAGGAGCTGGTGGCGCTCATAGATCATCTCTGCGATCGCGCGTCCGCTGTCGGTCAGGTAGATGTAGCCTTCCGGCGTTACGCGGATCTGCTCTTTTTCTCTTAAGTTTTTCATGGCAACGCTGACACTTGATTTTTTAAAGCCAAGTTCTTCTGCAATATCAACACCGCGTACAACGGGTTTTTTCTGACTTAAGACTAAAATGGTTTCCAAATAATTTTCTGCGGATTCATTCGTTTTCAGCAAGATGTTCACCTCGTTTTTCTAAATAGCTGAAGATTCATAAATATATATACATATAGAATAGCATATTTTTCGGAATAGGGCAATGATGGTTTTTGATGGTTTTTCTTAATTTCAGAAAAGTTGTAAGATTTCAGAAAAAAAAGACAATGAGGATAGAAGAAGAAAAGCAAGATAAAAGATGACAGGGGGTAAAAAGAGAGGTAAAATAGGAAAAAACAATGAAATTTAGATGGAGGTTAGAACATACCATGGAACAGGTGATAAAGAAAAGACTGCAGCAGGTGATGGATGCGTCTGTTGCAAAAGGAGAGACACCGGGCTGTCTTCTGATGGTGATCAAAGACGGAGAGGAGCAGGTTTATCTGGAGAGCGGATATGCGGATATCGAAGCAAAAAAGCCGGTTTCCCGCGATAATATTTTCCGTCTCTACTCCATGAGCAAGCCGATTACCGCGACGGCCATGATGATTCTGGTAGAGCGCGGAATCGTCGATCTGGCGGATCCGGTCAGCAAGTATCTGCCGGGCTTCCGGAACCCGGTTGTATGTACAGCGGATGGGAAGATAGAAAAAGCGAAGCGGGAGATCCTTCTGGAGGATATTATGAATATGACATCCGGGCTGACGTACGGCGGAACGGATGAGACGGGACGGCAGACCGATGCACTTTTTCAGGAGGTGATCCACGGACTTAAGGAAGAAAACGGCGGAACGATCAGTACAGTAGAATTTGCAAACCGTCTTGGAAAAGTCCCGCTTCTGTATCAGCCGGGCCAGTCCTGGAGTTATGGAACGTCGGCGGATGTCGTAGGTGCGGTGATTGAGGTGGCAAGCGGCATGCGCTTTGGGGATTTTCTGAAAAAAGAAATTTTCGAGCCGCTCGGCATGAACGATACCGATTTCTGGGTTCCGGCAGAAAAGCAGGATCGTCTGGCGAAGGTGTATGACTGCAGGGAGGGACAGCCGTCTGTCCGTTATCTGGACAATAACCTTGGCATTCAGAACGATATGGCGTACCGCCCGGCATATGAGGCAGGCGGAGCAGGCCTTGCATCTACCATCGACGATTATGCGAAATTTACACAGATGCTGCTGAACAGCGGCACCTACAACGGTGTACAGATTCTCCGTCCGGCGACGGTAAAATTTCTGGGAGGCCACACATTAAGCGCGGTACAGCAGGCAGGCTTTGATAACTGGATCGGTCTGGAAGGATTTTCCTACGGAAATCTGATGCGTGTTCTGGTAGATCCGACGCGTGCGGTAACGCTGGGAAGCAAGGGCGAGTTCGGCTGGGACGGCTGGCTTGGATGCTACATGGAAGTCGTGCCGGAGCAGAATATGACATTTCTGATGATGACCCAGAAAAAAGATGCCGGAACATATACGCTGTCCCGGAAGATCCGAAATATTATTTTTAGCGAATAACTTTTCATGAGAGTGATTCTCAAGTAAGGCCTTCCGGCCCGTCAGATCAGACGAAAAAAGTGCCGGAAAAGAAACAACTTAACGAATCAGACGGAACATATGAGCAAATTGCTGTAAAACTACGTCGAATTTTGTCTAAAACGGATATTTGCAGTGAGACAGATGTATGCTATTTTAGTGTCAGTCGAAAATGAAGGCGATTTCATTACTACTTTCAGAAAAAACAGCAAAAAAGGGATATCGTGTAAGTTTTTGAGCGATTTTGAAGGAAATAAAAGAAAGAATTCAAAATCATGAAAAGAAGACCAAAAAGCAGAAAGGATGCAGAAAATATGATTTCGTTACCGTTAAAGTTTGATGAAGTAGAGAGTGTAGAAGAATTTGTAAATATGGTGAAACGCCTGGATTACGACGTTGACGTAAAAATAGGACGATGCGTCTTTGATGCGAAATCCCTGATGAGTGTCCTGATGATCGCCGGAAACCCGGATGCGGTTGTGGAAGCCCATACGAACGATATCGAAGCATTTAAAAAGAAATTTAAGAATTACCTTCAGTAAGAAAAAAAGTCGGAAAGGCACTGTGTGTAAGATGCATGGTGTCTTTTTTGATGCACGAAAAAGCGGGTGAAGTATCTTGCCGGGGAGACGTGTGCATGGTAAAATAAAGTCTATTGGGATGGAAATAAGAGAATCAAAAGAACGGGCTGATGTAGAAGAAGTTTTTCGTAAAAAAGGAGGCACAAAGTGGAAGAAGAGAAACTGGAAAGAAGCATCAGAAAATCAGAGATTCCCGGACTTACGAGGGAAGAGGAGGAAGCACAGCTTGCGAAGGTGATCAGGATTGCCGAGCAGAATCTGGAACAGGCGAAGGCGGATATCCGGTCGGCGAATGAGGATCTGGCGGATCTGATGGAGACGTACGACGCAAAAGAGGCGGAAGGCCTGGCGCTCTGGAACAACGCGACGGCGAAGCTGAATGCGTACCAGCACGGCATGGCGCGGCTGGAAAAAGCGAGAAAGAAGCCGTATTTCGGGCGGATTGATTTTCAGGATCCGCGGCTTTCGTTTTTAGAGTCCTATTACATCGGGCGCGTCGGCATTTCCGATGAGAAGGCGGAACCGGTTGTGCTGGACTGGCGGGCGCCGATTTCCTCCGTCTATTATGAGAACAGCACCGGGCCGTGCAGCTATACGGTGAGTTCAGAGGGTACTTTTTCGATTGATCTGAAAAGAAAGCGGACGTATGAGATTGAAAATGACCATCTGAAAGACTTTTTTGATTCCGATGTGGTAGCGAACGATGAGCTGCTGACAAAGTATCTGGCGAAGAACAAAAAAGCGGTGCTCGGTGAGATCATTGCGACGATCCAGCAGGAGCAGAACCTCATTATCCGCAGATCCCCGAAGACGAATCTGATCGTACAGGGCGTGGCTGGTTCCGGAAAGACGACGGTGGCGATGCACCGGATTTCGTACATCCTCTATAATTACGAGGAGGACTTCCGGCCGGAGGATTTCTATATCATTGGAAGCAACCGCATTCTGCTGAACTACATTACCAGCGTTCTGCCGGAACTCGATGTGTACGGCATCCGTCAGATGACGATGGAGCAGCTTTTTATCCGGCTTCTGTACGAGGACTGGGACGAAGAAAAGTACACGGTACACACCATCGACCGCGCGGATGAGAAAAACAGCATAAAGGGCGGAAGCGGCTGGTTTTTCGATCTGGAAAATTTCTGCCGTACGTACGAGGCAGAGCAGATTCCGCGGGAGCCGGTGCGGCTGGAAAAAACGGGAACATTGCTTCTGGACGCCGAGTATATTGATAACTATTGCAGGGAGCAGTCCACACTTTCCATGGAAGGAAAGATGTGCATGCTGAACGAGATCCTGCTGGCAAAATTTGAGAACGAGGTTTCGGGAAAAGAAGTGACGTTTCCGGCGCGCGAAAAAAAGGCGCTGAAGCGGAAATACGAGAAATATTTTGGAGATGGAAAATGGCGGGGATCCATTTTTGATCTCTATTTGCAGTTTCTGGAGCAGCAGGAGGAGAAAGGAAAAGCGGTGGAAGTGCCGGAAAACTCCTTTGATGTCTATGATCTGGCGGCGCTGGCATACCTCTATAAGCGGATCAAGGAAAACGATCCCGTGCGCGAGGCGAGCCATGTGGTCATCGACGAGGCGCAGGATTTCGGGATGATGGCGTACCAGGTGCTTCATTACTGTCTGCGTGACTGTACGTATACCATTATGGGAGATACGTCGCAGAATATCCATTTTTCCTACGGCCTGAACGACTGGGAGGAGCTGAAAAAGCTGATTCTGACCGGCACGTACGATGCGTTCGGCGTTCTGCGGAAGAGTTACCGGAATACGGTGGAGATCTCCGATTTTGCAAACGAGATTCTGCGGCATGGGGACTTTGCGATCTATCCGGTGGAGCCGGTGCTGCGGCACGGAACGGCGGTGCGGAAAGAAGCATTTGACGATGAAGCGGCGCTGCTCGCCGCGGGTGTTCAGACAATCAAGACATGGCAGGCGCAGGGATATGAGACGATTGCCGTTGTATGCCGGGATGAGGCAGAAGCGGCGGATACGGCGCGGAAGCTGAAACAATACGTGCCGGTTGTGGAGGAGGATCTCGAGACGGCAGAGTTCGGCGAGGGCGTGATGGTGCTCCCGGTGGCATATACGAAAGGTCTTGAGTTCGATGCGGTGCTGCTTCTTGATCCGACGGAAGAAAAATATCCTGAAAATGACGGGCAGGTGAAGCTGCTTTACGTGGCGGCGACGCGGGCACTGCATGAGCTGGCGGTGCTGTATACAGGAGAACTGACGGGAATCCTTGCCAAAGAAGCGCCGAAGGGCCGTCACAATCAGGAATTTGCCATGGAGACGCTGACGAAGGCGAAAGAGTATGAGAAGGTTTCGCTGACGCAGAAGGAGGCGCGTGAGGAGAACCGCGCGATCGGCATTCAGGAGATGGACGAGCGGAACAGCCATGGACCGAAACGGATTGTGATCAAGCCGGAGCAGAGGCCGGGAATGGCGCTTGGAAATACAAGCACGACCGGAACAGCGGTGATGGCAAAAGGCAGTACGGCAACGCGGAGGGCTGCGGCAGAAACGGGAGAAGAAATTGCCGCAAAGACAATGCAGCAGCGTGCACCGGAAGGGGTGTCATCTATTTTTGCTGGTGCGGCTTATCATGGAAAGGCAGGCGGCAAAGCGCCGGGAAGCAGACGGAGTGCAGGAACACAGGCAGGAATGCAATATGGAACGGGCACGGCCGGAGTGCAGAGTGCAAAAAGACCGGGCGGAGCAGGTATGGTACCAGGAGAAGCCGAGAAGACGGAGCGCCTGAATACCTCACCTTACGCTTTCGGTGCAATCCCGGAAAACGAGCTGCTGCGCATCAAGGGCCATTCGAAGATCAAGTGTGCGGTGAAATGGGCAAAGAAAGGAAAATCGGCGGTTGAGATTGCCAGCATGTACGGCATCTTACGCATCACCCCGATCACGCCGGAGGTGATCCGCATCAGTTTCGTAAAGGGCGTGACCGCAAAAGTGCAGGATACGTACTGGAAGCCGAAGGCAGATACCGCGTTTCCGTGGAGTGCGAAAGAATCGAAGACAGCGGTTCTGGTGGAGACGGAAAAGCTGCGCGTCATGGTAGAAAAAAAGGACGGCGCGGTGCAGTTCCTGACGCCGGACAACAAACCAATCCTTTCCGAGAAGCGTGACGAGCCGCGCATGATCGACGGCGGCATGACATGGACGTTCTTCGACTGGAGCGGTTCCGAAAAGCTGAAAGCAAAAGGCATTCTTTCGACCGAGTGGCTGGATCTGACCGCGAAGGCGCGCTACGTCTCTTTTGGCGGAAAGCAGGCGCGGATGCCGCTGCTTGTTTCGAACCGCGGCTACGGCATTGCGGCCGCCGCGTCCCGGACGGCACTGCTGTGCAATGTACGGACGTTTGGAACGTATCTTCACACCGCAGGGGACGGACAGATTGATTATTACTTCATTCTCGGAAAAGACCGGGAGGAAATTGTAAAACAGTATAAAGAGCTATAAAAGGAGCAGACATTTTATGAAAACTCTGGTAATTGCAGAAAAACCATCCGTGGCACGCGACATTGCGCGCGTACTGGGGTGCAGCAAAAAAGAAAACGGAGCGCTGGAGGGAAACAAGTATATCGTTACCTGGGCGCTCGGCCATCTGGTGACGTTAAAAGATCCGGAAGACTATGACAAAAAGTATAAGGAATGGAATATGGCAGTTCTGCCGATGATGCCGGAAAAACTGCAGATCAAGGTCATTCCGCAGACGGGAAAACAGTACCATGCGGTGACGACACAGCTTGCGCGGAAGGACGTGAATGAGATTGTCATTGCAACCGATGCCGGACGCGAGGGTGAGCTGGTGGCGCGGTGGATTCTCGACAAAGCACATAACCAGAAGCCGTGTAAGCGTCTCTGGATTTCCTCTGTGACGGACAAGGCGATCCGTGAGGGTTTTGCCAATCTGAAGGATGCGAAAGAGTACGACAATCTCTACCGCGCTGCCGTTTCCCGTGCCGAGGCGGACTGGCTCGTCGGCATCAATGCGACGCGAGCGCTGACCTGTAAATACAATGCACAGCTTTCCTGCGGCCGTGTGCAGACGCCGACACTTGCCATGATCGCACAGCGCGAGCAGGAAATCCGTGAATTTGTCCCGAAACCGTATTACACGGTGACGGCCGCGGCGGGCGGTGTGGTCTACACCTGGAAAGATGAAAAATCGGGCGGCACAAGAATCTCCGATCCGGAAAAGGCAAAGCAGATCGCAGAGAAGGCAAAACGGTATCCGCTTGTCTTACAGAACGTAGAAAAGAAGAAAAAGCAGAAAGAAGCGCCATTGCTCTACGATCTGACGGAGCTGCAGCGCGATGCGAGCGCACGGTTCGGCTATTCGGCAAAACAGACGCTGAATCTGATGCAGAGCCTCTATGAGACCCATAAAGTCCTTACGTATCCGCGGACAGATTCACGGTATCTGACGAAAGATATTGTGCCGACGTTAAAAGAGCGGCTGGATGCGGTCAGCATCGGCCCGTACAAAGCACTGGCCCAGCAGGCGAAGCGCAGTCCGCTGAACGGAAAGCTCTTCTTTGTCAATGATGCGAAGGTTTCCGATCACCATGCCATTATCCCGACGGAGCAGTACGTGCAGTTATCCGCACTCTCGAACGAGGAGCGCCGCATTTATGATCTTGTTGTGCGCCGCTTTCTTGCGGTACTGCTGCCGCCGTGTGTATATGAAGAGACGGTGATCCAGGCTTCCATCGAAAAGGAATGCTTTACTGCGCGCGGAAAGCGCATGGTCGAGAAAGGCTGGCAGGAGGCGTACGAGGATAACCGGTACGACGAAGAGGATGAGGCGAAAGAAGAGGTGCGGGAGCAGAATCTGCCGCTTCTGGAGGCAGGCATGAAGATCGGGCAGCCGAAGATCAGTCTCCGCGAAGGAAAGACAAAACCTCCGGCACGCTTCACGGAAGGCACGCTGCTCTCCGCGATGGAAAATCCGGTCCGCTACATGGAAAACCGCGACAGCAGCCTGGTAAAAACGATCGGTGAGGCGGGCGGCCTTGGAACGGTTGCGACCCGTGCAGATATCATCGAGAAGCTGTTCCGCAGCTTTCTGCTGGAGAAAAAAGGCAATGAGATCTATCTGACCTCGAAAGCACGCCAGCTTCTGAAGCTGGTTCCGGCGGATTTGAAAAAGCCGGAGCTGACGGCAAGCTGGGAGATGCAGTTAAACGACATTGCAAAGGGAAAGAAGCGGCGCGATGTGTTTATGAAGGAGATCCGCAGCTACACGGTGGAACTGATCGATGAGATCAAGACGGAAGAGGGAACGTTCCGCCACGACAACCTGACGAACAAGAAGTGCCCGAACTGCGGAAAACGGCTGCTTGCGGTGAATGGAAAGAACGCAAAACTGCTCGTCTGCCAGGACAGAGAGTGCGGCTACCGCGAGACGGTTTCCCGCACGACGAATGCGAGATGCCCGGTCTGCCATAAGCGCATGGAGATGATCGGAAAGGGCGAGGATGCGACGTTTGTCTGCGCCTGCGGCCACAAAGAGCGCATGACAAAATTCCAGGAGCGCCGCAAAAAAGAGGGCGGCGGCGTGACGAAGCGCGATGTGGCAGCTTATATGAAGAAACAGAAAAAAGAGGCCGAAGAGCCGGTGAACAATGCGTTTGCCGCGGCATTAAAAGGAATTAAATTATAAAAAAGGGAGCGAGTTCTGCCGAAAATCAAAAAACGGCGGAACCCGCTTCTTTTGTTAAAATCGTTGAGGAAAAGGTCAAAAAAAGTGATTGTTTTATGCAGAGTTATGCCGTAAAATAGAAACAAATGATATAAGAAACAGGAAAATTCTGAAAATAACAACAGGGAGGTTTTTCAATGAAACAGACGGATCTGGAAAAACTGCTGGCGGATATGTCGCTGAAAGAGAAAGTAGATCAGATGCTTCAGTTAAGCGGAGCATTTTACCTCGGGGATGAAAACAGCGTCCTGACCGGCCCGGCAAATGACATGGGAATCGGAAAAGAGGACCTGGAGATGGCCGGTTCCATTCTCGGTGCAGCCGGTGCCGATACGATGAAAAAACTGCAGGATGACTACATGGCAAAACAGCCGCATCACATCCCGATGCTGTTCATGATGGATGTCATTCACGGCATGAAGACCATTTTCCCGGCGCCGCTGGCGCAGGGAGCCACTTTTGATCCGGAGCTCTCCGGCGAGTGCGCGTCTGCAGCCGCAAAAGAAGCATCCGCGGCCGGACTTCACGTTACCTTTTCTCCGATGGTTGACCTTGTGCGCGATGCGAGATGGGGCCGCGTTGTGGAATCCACAGGCGAAGATCCGTACCTGAACAGCCGCTTTTCCGAGGCGATCGTAAAAGGCTTCCAGGGAGATGATTTAAAAACACCGGGAAAAGTTGCCTCCTGCATCAAACACTTTGCAGGCTACGGCGGAGCAGTCGCAGGAAGAGATTACAACACCGTAGAGCTCTCAGAGCATACCTTCCGTGAATTCTATCTTCCGGCATACAAAGCAGGCATCGATGCGGGCGCAGCGATGGTGATGACATCATTCAACACGATCAACGGCGTTCCGGCGAGCACCAACAAATGGCTGATGCGCGATATCCTGCGCGGCGAGATGGGATTTGACGGCGTGCTGATTTCTGACTTTGCAGCCATTCTGGAAACCGTTGCCCACAGAAGCTCGAAAGATGCCGCCGATGCAGCGAAAAAAGCGCTGGAGGCAGGCGTGGATATTGATATGATGACATCCGTTTACGCCGCAAACCTCTGCCGTCTCGTAGAAGAAGGTGAAGTGGACGAGCATCTGATTGACGAGTGCTGCCTGCGGATTCTGGAGCTGAAAAACAAACTGGGACTGTTTGAAAATCCATATAAAGATGCGGATGCCGAGAAAGAGAAAGCATACAACCTCTGCCCGGAGCACCGTGCACTGGCGAAAAAAGCAGCGGAGGAATCCTTCGTCCTGCTGAAAAACGACGGCGTACTGCCGCTTGACACTTCGAAAAAAATCGCATTTGTCGGCCCGTATACCAACAATCATGAAATCAAGAGCAGCTGGTCCTTCACCGGCGACAGCAAGGACTGCGTGACGATTCAGAAAGCAGCCGAGAAAGTCTTCGACGCATCACGCACCACGTATGCAGAAGGATGCCCGGTTATCGGAAACGATGTGGAGCTGATCGGATTTACCGAGACGACACCGAAAAAATACAGTGAGGAAGAGCTTGCTGCCATGGAGCAGAGCGCACTACAGGCAGCAAAAGAGGCCGATCTCGTGGTAATGCCGATGGGTGAGCATTATCTGCAGAGCGGCGAGGCGACCAGCCGTGCCATGATCGATGTGCCGGAAATCCAGATGGAGCTGTTCCACAAAGTGCTGGCCGTTAACCCGAATGTGGTTGTCGTTCTGTTCAACGGCCGCCCGCTGGATCTGCGGGAAATCAGCGCTAAAGCAAAAGCCATTCTCGAGGTATGGTTCCCGGGAACCGAGGGCGGAAGCGCTGTTGTGGATGTCCTGACCGGAAAGAAAAATCCGTCTGGCAAGCTGCCGATGAGCTTCCCATACTGCGTGGGCCAGGCACCGGTCAGCTACAACGAGTATTCCACCGGAAGACCGAATCTGCCGGGCATGAAAGAGCGGTTCCGTTCCAAATATCTTGACATTCCGAATGCACCGCTGTATCCGTTCGGCTATGGCCTCACTTACGGTAAAACGGAAGTGACGAAAGCCGAAATGCGTAATGACGGCGAGCACTATACGATTACGGCGACGGTCAAAAATGAGGGCTGTGCCGTGCATGAGATTTTGCAGATCTATGTGCGTGACAATGAATCAGAATTCGCGGTGCGCAACCACAGCCTTTGTGCGTTTAAGCCGGTTTCGCTCGGTGCAAATGAGATGTGTGACGTCGAGATCACCGTGCCGAAGGCCGCGCTTGAAATTGTGGACGACACCGGCACGCGCCGCGTAGACAGCCGCAGCTTCACGTTCTTCGTCGGCACCTCGCAGCCGGATGACCGCAGCGCGGAGCTGCTTGGTACCCGCCCGGTTGCGGTAGAACTCAAGCTGTAATAAAGTAAATGCAAACGACCCTTTCGCGGCAATTTGCCCACCGAAGGGGTCGTTTTGTCTGTGCCTTTTTAAGGCTTTCCATTTACAAAATTTGCCGAAAGTTGTATACTGATACTGCTATTTTTTAATTCGGAAAGGCGAAAGTATGGCTGCAGATATAAAGAAAAACGATGATTTTTCAAAGGGACCGATTTCCAAAACGATCCTGCGCCTTGCGGTGCCGATGGTGCTGGCGCAGTTTGTGAACGTCTTATATAATATCGTAGACCGCATGTATATCGGAAATATCCCCGGCTCCGGCGACATGGCACTGGCGGGGGCCGGTGTCTGCGGTCCGGTAGTCACTATGGTC
>ERZ824575.1426-NODE-1426-length-22627-cov-2.619573_pt1 | contig 22627 bp, 17 predicted proteins | sample MGYA00519470_ERZ824575 | MGnify/ENA primary metagenome ERZ824575 (study PRJEB31778, sample SAMEA3449170) | human gut metagenome | biome: human gut; feature: human-associated habitat; material: faeces | place: United Kingdom | collected 2010/2012 ...
GGTCGGACAAAACGGGACCAAGGAAAAGGACGTTGTATTACAGATTAGCTTGCTGGTGAAGGCGGCGCTGGACTTGCTGGAGGCAGAGGAAACACCCATCCGGGAGGCACTGGCCCACATGGTGCAGACGGACGACTTGAAGCTGGAGGATGAGGCTATCTATCTGCCGCCTTTCTACTTTGCCGAAGTGGGCACCACGAACCGGCTGCTGGCTTTGCTTCGTGAATCGGAACAGGACATCTTTGCCAAAGAGATAGACGTGCAAGCTTTGTCGAAAGAGACAGGCATTGAGTATGACGAGGTGCAGCTGAAGGCCATTGAGGAAGCCATCCGTTCAAAGGTTATGGTACTGACGGGCGGACCGGGTACGGGTAAGACCACTACCACGCAAGGAATCATTGCTGCCTTGAAGCACATGGGACTGCGCATCCTGCTGGCAGCTCCTACGGGGCGGGCAGCCAAGCGCATGAGCGAAGCCACCGGGATGGAGGCCAAGACCATTCACCGTCTGCTGGAATTCAATCCGAAGGACGGCTACAAGCGCAACGACGAGAATCCGCTGGAGGGTGATGCGCTTATCGTTGACGAATGTTCGATGATTGACATCATTCTGATGAACAACCTGATGAAGGCCATTCCCGCTTCCATGCGCGTGGTCTTCGTGGGCGACATCGACCAGCTGCCGAGTGTGGGGGCCGGCAATGTATTGCGCGACATCATTGAGAGTGAACGGATTCCGGTCATCCGGCTGACACGGATTTTCCGCCAGGCACAGACCAGCCGCATCGTGATGAGTGCCCATGCTATCAACCAGGGACGTTTCCCCGATACGAGCAACGGCAAGCAGACAGATTTCTTTTTCATCCAGCAGGAGAAGCCGGAAAAAGTGGCGGAAGACATCATCAATCTAGTGAAGAATAGACTGCCGATAGCTTACAGCCAAAGGGTGAGCAATATTCAGGTGTTGACCCCCATGCAACGCGGTCTGGTAGGTGCTGCCAACCTGAACATGGCCCTGCAAAATGCACTGAACCCTTCCCAAATTGCCTTGAACCGGGGCGGCTATTCCTTTCGTCAGGGCGACCGGGTGATGCAGCTGCGCAACAACTACGACAAGGATGTGTTCAACGGGGATTTAGGTTATGTAGAATCGGTGGACATGGAGGAACGTACGCTGCTGGTGAACTTTGAGGAGCGTCTAGTGGAATACGAGGCCTCGGAACTGGATGAGCTGACTTTGGCCTACGCCACGACCATCCACAAATCACAAGGTTCGGAATACCCCATCGTGGTGATGCCAGTTCTAATGACACACTATGTAATGCTGCAGCGTAACCTGATTTATACGGGCATCACCCGTGCCAAGAAGATTTGCGTGCTCATCGGTACCAAAAAGGCGCTCTCTTTTGCCATCCGTAACATGTCGGTGCTGAAACGGAACACGAAGTTGAAGGAGCGACTGAATCCGGAATTGGCAAAACCCACGGAGAAGAAGTTGAGCAAGATTTATCCGATGAGCGAACCTGTATTGGAAGCAGCCGCCGAACCCAGCGAAAGTTACGGAAAGAAACAACCTACCATTGAAACGAAATAGAATGACAACCATGATGAGCATAGATACTACCAATATGTGTTCCCACCTTCAAAAGAAGTTGTTTCTACAGGAAGGTGCATATTATCCGATATGGAAAGCCATACAGGAGGATGAAGAAATCACTGCAGTGGTACGCAGTCGACAACTCCATATCTACCGCAACGGCAAGAAAGTCCTGATTCTGGCAGGTAAGGCTCAGCCTAAAATTATCAGAGAGGACAAACTCAACGAACTGGTTAGATGATAAGATTGACTCCATACCTCTATCTGGGTGTGGATGGTATAATAAAGCAATTAAAAGGTAAAAACGGAGCTGACTGTAACAGCTTGCTCCGTTTTACATGTCCTCACTTCGCCTTCGGCAACCGGATTTTCTTGTTCTTCTCCTCCCAAACATCCACATAGTTGTTCAATGCTTCAGAAATAACGTTTTTCAAGAGGATGCCTTCCACGAGGGAAATGTATTTCACCTTTTGGAGCAAATCCGGATCTACGATAAAGGTGGCTCGGATTTCCTGGGGTTTCTTGGCACTTTTGGCTGTTTCGCCTTTCTTGGGGCGACCCACATTCTCCCTACGTTTGGCTTCCAGTTTGGACTTCATTTTATCGGTAGCTTCCATTTCGGTTGCTTCTTTCTTAGCAGATGCTTTTGCAGGTGCTGCCTTCGGACTTTCCTGCTTATCATCTTGAACTGCTGGCTGTTCAGTTTGTTCTGCGGTTTGTTCAACAGCCTGTTCCTTAGGCTGTTCCTGTACAGAGTCAGATGGAATGGCTTCACCCATGAAGCCGTTCATCAATAAGGATAAATTCTTCTTACTCATATTGTTTACTTTATTACTTATCTATTTACTGAATAACTTACTATGTTACCAATAACCTTTGTGATTAGTCATATAGTAATATAGTTTACCTATTTTCTTCCCGACTGATTATTTCATCGGTCAGTGTTCGATAGTCTGCTGCACCATTGCTTTTCGGGTCGTACTCAAAGATGGTCTGACCGGACAGCGGCATCTCGGCTATGGCGATATTCTCCCGGATTTTCGTCTGAAATACCTTCTCTCCGTACCGCTTTTCCACCATGGAAATCACTTCCTTATTCAACTTCCGGTTATTGAACCGGGTGAAGAAAACACCGCCCAGTTCCAGTGTCGGGTTTACCCTGCGCTTCACTTCACGGACTATATCGTCCAGCATGGTCAAGCCTTTCAAGGGCAAGGCTTCGGCAGTGAGCGGTATGTAGAGTTTGTCCGCTGCCACCAGCGCATTGGTCGTCACGATACCGAGTGAGGGCGAACAGTCCATCAAGATGTAGTCATACTTCTCCTTCTGTTCATCTAGGTAGGATTTGAGGATGCCTTCCCTTGCCATCATGGTAGCCATGTCTATTTCAGCTCTTGCCAGGTCCAGTGATGCCGGAACGAGGTCCAGGTTTTCACGGATGGAAATGATGGGCAATAGTTGGTCTTTGACCAGCGTATCATAAATACTTGTTTCCGGGTCTTCGTTCTGCGTCAGCGTGAACGTAAGGTTCTGCTGTGCATCCAGGTCAATGAGCAACACACGTTTTCCTTGCAATGCGAGTGCTGCGCCTATACATGCCGTAGAGGTGGTTTTGCCGACTCCACCTTTCTGATTACCGATTGCTATTGTCAAGTTTCTTTTCCTCATAACGATTGAGTTAGATGGTTATTTTATTACTTATTTCCCTTATTACAAATATACAAAATTACTATCTGATTATGCAGTTAGTTTACCTATAATATCTTAAAAATCAACACTTATATAGTGTTGATATACAATGATGTACGAACAACTGAAAACACAGGGTTGACAGCGTGAAAGCAACTGAAAACAAGGTGAAGAACTGCATAAATATTACTTTCTCGCTGGATGTTATTCTGTATTTTATGCCAGCTTTTTATTGCCGATTTGCCTTTGCTTTCAATGTAAAATAAAATCTTAAATACTCCGACCCACGCCTCACGGCGGAAGTCGGAGCGGAACATATATAAGGAATTTACGCTGTCTGTTTGGCTGCGAGTATCTGATGGGCATGCGCATTGACCAACCGGACAATCCGGTCATGATGCGCAGTGTTCGTATTGCACAGCCCTCGGCTCTGTATCACCTTCCCTTCGGTCAGTGAGAATTCAATCGTTTCGATGCGGTTTCCCTCTTTGTCATGAGCCGATAGTATCAAGCTGTCCGCTTTGGCATAGTATTCGCATTGGAAGACACAATGATGCAGGGCATTTCCCTCGGCTTGGAAGGCTTCCAGACTATCGAGTACCGAAATCACCAGGTCTTTGTCGGTGATGGTGATGCCGAAGTAGCGTGACTTCTCCTTGTAGAACTCGGCTTCCTTCCGTTTGGCTCGCTGCATCTGCTCCCGGCTTCTGCGTTTCTGCTCCATTTGGTTGTGTCGGTTCATCCAATAGTCATGCTCGGCTCTGAGGTTCTGCGGACAGATATACTTGGGGTTGCAGATGTCCTTGCCACACTGCTCCAGCAAGCGGATGGTGTCTGCCCACAATCCCATGTCCAAAGGGCGGTAATGATGCCGGGTGGCTACCTTGTATGACTGCCAGCATCGGTCAAGTTCCAAAGGTCGGTGTACAAAATAAGACACGGCATGTAAATCTTTTGACTTGAGGATGGTTTCCATCCGGCTGTCTGTCAGCACGGCTTTCATCAGTTTCATCGGGTGGCAGTCGGGCAGCTTGCCTTTTATGCCGTTGCGTTTCAGTTCGGGCAGCAGCCGATAGTGCGGATAGACATAGGTGTCTGCAATGAGCCAGTGAACTTCGTTCGGTCGCTTCAAGGAGATTTCGGATGCCCAATCAAAGCAGTCCACATAATAGCCCAATGTCCTTGCTCTTGCTGTTACAACCAACTTGCCTTCGGCATTAAGCCACAGACGGCATGCCTCCCAGTAGTCTACCTCCATAGGCATTCCTTTGCGGAAGGTCGTTTCCAAACGGGATACCCGTTGCACCTGCAAGTCTTCCACCACTTCGAGGGAAGAGAAGTAGTATGCTTCCTTGATGGTGCGTTTGAGGGTGTCCTTTATCTGTAAGCGAGTACCGCAATGAGGGCAGCAGACCGACTTGCCTTTTCCCTTATGGTCGAAGTGTCTGCCACAATCGCCACAGGTACACTTGTGGGCGGAAGTACGGAAACAGAAATGTCCTGCCACTTTCCGCACTGCCCATGTGAGCACTTTGGGACTTATAGCGGTCAGCTTCTCATTGGAAGCTGCCACCTGTTTTTCTATTTTCGTTCTTGCCTTCATAGTTCCATGCCTTGAAAGAGTGAGAGTTCCTGAATGGCTTGGGGTTGCGGTTTGGCTGCCTTGGGTCGGCTGTTGCGTTGTTGCAGTTTCCGCATTTCCTCCTCCTGGTATCGTTTGAGGGCGATGGCTCGTTGTTCTGCCTTCTCCTCCTCGGTCAGTTCGATGTGATGGTTCACCACCACGTTGCAGTTCATCGGCTTACCGATTTCCAAATTGGGTTCATCTATCGCATGGACTGCCATGGCATACACCTCCATGTCGCTGAAACCGCAGCAGCCGGATTGCTGTACGGCATGGAAGATATAGTTGACCACATCGTCAATGGTGCGTGTGGTGGTTTCATACTTGGCACGGAAGAGTTCATCTTCCTTGGCTCGGTTATCAAGATAGTTCTTGATGAGTTCCTTGAAATGGTCAGTTCCTTTCATATGTTCCTATGTTTAAGCGTAAATAATCAGAGGTAACTCCGTGAATCAGATGGGAAGCAGTTCCAGCAGTTTCTTTAGTGGAATGGTATTGATGTCCGACTTGAGGAAGTGAACTATCCATTCCGGCTCTTGAAAAAGCGGGTGCATGGGTTCCACGCTGAAATCGTCCCCGGTGGAATAGCAGTCAATGAGCGCAAAGTTGTTGCCGTCTTTCCGGATGTGTGCATAGAAAGGAGGCATACCGCAAAAGCACTTGCGGAGACTCTCTCTGTCCCACTGCAGGGTAAGTTCGTAAACACTGCCCTTGTAGAGCATCTTTTCTTTTCGGTCTTTAAGTTTGTATGCCATAGCTGAACTAATCTTTTCCCTTTGGTTTGAAGCCTTAGGGCTTCTCACTCCCGGGTGATTTTTACGATGCCTCTTCTCACGAAGGGGGTAAGGGACGGAAGGCAAATGTGGCAAGGGGAAAGCAGACGGAATACCCAATTTGGCACAAATTGTGGAAGGCTGCCGGAAAGTCCTCCGTCCGAAAGCGTCAGCGGCACTTGATGTTTCTCCCGTCCGCAGTACCTTTGCACAACAAAACGTAAATAGACCGGGAAGCTCCAAGGATTTACCAGACAATTCACTCTGCCTAACTCCAAGGGAAAAGTACATTCGTACGAGCCGTCCAACACATTACTTCGTTCAAGCCTTCATGTACTAATGTATAATGGGAGTACGTTAGTACGAACAAGCCTGAGCGACCTAATGTCCATACCCTTACGAAGTAACGTCCTCCCGAAAACTGTTGCCGTTGTGAGAACCTGCAAAGTGAAGCGAAGCCTTGCAGGTTCTCTCTATGGCAGCGGACAGGATTCCTACGCATGTTGCAAAAACCAATCAGCCAGGCTTTGCTTGGTGTTGCAGACACGGAGCAAACCGGATGGCACATCTCCCAAAAGGTCGTCACTTCCGGCATCGCATGCAATACAATAAGTCGGAAGTGGCGGCCAACATATGTGAGCCATCCGCCAAAACCATTCGATGGCTCTACTTCTGCAAGCGTCAGCCTGCGTTCGGTAGAGCCATCGAACAAATCATCGTTTAAAGACAAAAAAAATCATACAAATATTGTATATTGTCATTCTAATGTCTTATCTTTGCGTATTACTACAATCAATTTATCAATATGGCAGAATTAAATAGGCTAAAAGTGGTTCTCGTTGAGAAAAAGAAAACAGCCAAATGGTTAGCAGATAAAATGGGTAAAGACCCCGCTACGATAAGCAAATGGTGTACTAATACATCACAGCCATCAATAGAAACTTTGGCAGAGGTAGCTAAATTGTTAGAAGCCGACATTCGAGAATTGCTAATACCTACCAATAAAGAATAAGAGCAACATGAAAAATACAGATATAGTCAATCTACTTAAGTTACGTTTTGCTGTTTACAAAGCAGGATGTGACAAGGGGCTCTGGCCATGCTTAGAAGACAATGCAGCGAAGGAATATATGAATTACCTTTTTCCTAAGTCTTCCCAATTGGCCTTTTATAATTTGATGATTAATATCGTCCAAAAGACCCATGAGAATTTTATACCTAAAGACATGTATAGCCTTTTCAAATGTCCGATACAAATAGAAGAGGAAATTTATGGCTATCTCAAACATCATTTGGACGAAGACATAAACTTAGGCATGGAACCACTTGATTTCATCAGTTCTATGGCTACAGTGGCATGCGATCCTTGTTTTGAAGCTATAAATATTGGAAAGCTGTCAGATGATATAGACAATTCTCTAAGAGTGATGGCTTATCATTACACAAATTTATTCACCAACAGCTATTGCTGTTATCCATACTTCAATTGATGAGGAATCCTAAATACACAACTCAGTTAACTCATGGCACTGGCATGATTAATGAAACATTGTCTCTGCTCTCTATTTACCAGGAAGGCATGAACAAGGATGCGCTCATTAAATGTGTGAAAGAAAATGATTGCCTGTCATGCAAAACGGAAAACAGATTGGTTCATATTATCTATGATGTCTTTTTCCAGAGATTTATGAAAGTAAATCCCAATGTGCCTCTTTGGCTTAAACTTATTCGTGAACGCGGATTGTCATTGAAGCATTTTACTCAACTTCTCATGGTTTATTGTGCCCGCGAAAACGCCGTATTTTTCGATGCCGTCACACAAATCTTGAATTCATGCAAAAATGAAGATCTGCATATAGTTGAAAGGGATGCCTTCACAAAATACGTTGAAAATCTGGTCAAAGAAGGTAAAGCACAATGGAGCGAGTCCGTACAAAAACGTAACGCCTCTTATGTCCGTTCATGTTTTATTGATTATGAAATGATTAATCGTAAAAGCGAAATCTTACCTTACGAGGTGAACGACTTTACGATTCTTTATTTTATGCATGAACAGCATTTTGCAGGTCTTTCTGATATGGCTATTTGGGAAATGGAAGAATGGCATCTCTTTAACCTGACTCGTCATCAAGTATTGGATAGAATCATGAGCCTTAGTCTCAAAGGTGCCTATATGGCTCAGACATCTGGTGAATTGCTCACTATTTCATGGAATTACAAATCAATGGAGGAGTTTATCAATGCAACTTTATGAACAAAAATTTGAGGAAGCACTTGCTTATTTAAGTCGTCCTGATATACTTAATCCAACAGGCGACCGCCCCATCTGCTATGTGAACTATGATGTAGAGGATGCTATGGAAGTATATCGTATGATTCCCCTCCATCTGATTCCCAAAGCCAAATTCCATGGCTTTGCGGATGTAAAAGTGCTTTCTATTGGCAAAATTCTGCAAGACTATATTCACAATCATGAATATTATGATGAAGTGTGGGTTGATGAAGAAAATGAATTTGATCTTTATGAGAGTATTCGTCAAGAAATACAAGACAATTCGGTGATTGCCCGTGCCATTCTTGCTGTTCAACAAGAAATGATGGCCACAGCTCACCCTTTGCTCATCCTCAAAGATCTTGAGCTTCTTCATCCCTATGATAAGATAGGTCGCATCGAACAGTTGATATATAACAAGATTGACCTGCCTATCTTAATTCTCTATCCCGGCAATGCTCAGGGCATTGCCAGAACATTTTTAAATATTTACCCTATGGACGGTAGCTATCGTTCAAAAAACTTCTAAGAAATGAATACCATAAAAGACCTTTTTGATTCGTCCAAGGACATCAATCGCCGAATTGAGAGTGTTGTCACTTTTGCAGATAATAGCGAAGAGAATCTGAAAAACGAAATCAACGAATATGTTGTCACCGATAAGTTGCACGATAACTATGAAAAGGTTATTGAAGAATTGGAGTCAGCATTCCGTGATTCTTCCAACGAAGTGGGTGTTTGGGTATCTGGATTCTATGGCTCAGGTAAGAGTTCATTTGCCAAATATTTGGGATATTCATTCCAGCAGTCATTAAAGGTGGATGGTATCAGCTTTGGGGAAAAATTGATGAATCGTATTGAAGATAATGCACTCAAGACCTTGCATCGTGCGGTTATCCAAAAATATGATCCGCTGGTCATTATGATTGACCTTACCACCGAAGCTACAGCTGGTATTACATCGACCGTGAGCGATATTATGTATTACGAAACGTTGAAGCTCATAGGCATCAAAGCTACCGACCCTAAACTGATGGATTTTATTTCCATTCTTCAAGAAGAGGGTAAATATGATCAGTTCTGCGAATTGGTCAAAGCAGAGGGGAAAGACTGGGAAGTTATTCAATCAAAAAAGTTGATAGCCAATAAATATGCTGCCAAATTTGCACCAATCATATTGCCTGAATATTTCTCCTCTTCCGAAGAGTATAACGCGATCAAAGTTGAATCTGTTGAGAATGAAACCGATCGCTTCAAACGACTCTGTTCATTAGTTAAACAAAAATACGGCAAAGAACGAATTATCTATGTCCTCGACGAAATAGGACAATACGTAGGGGGCAGTGAAGACCTGATTCGCAGTATGCAGGGAACCATGCAAATCCTGAAATCTCAGTTTAAAGGAAATGTTTGGCTCATTGGTACTGCTCAGCAGACATTGACTGAGGACAACCCTCATGCACAGGTCAACTCAGACAAACTCTTTAAGCTTAATGACCGTTTTCCCATCAAGGTGGATATAGAGGCTGATGATATCAAAGAAATCATCACAAAACGACTGTTGGGAAAATCTCCACAAGGAAAAGAAGTGTTGACCGATATTTTCAATCGCAAAGAAGCGTCCATTAAGTTGGAAACGCGATTAACCAATATGGAGCGTTCGCTGTATATGAAGCCATTGACCAGCGAATTGTTTGCCAACCTCTATCCGTTTCTGCCCGTTCATATCGATATCTTGCTGGCTTTGCTTCAAAAGTTGGCAAGCCGAAGTGGCGGTTCCGGTCTTCGTTCTGTTATCCGGTTGATCCGAGATTTGTTGGTAGATGGTCATTTGGCAGAATGCACTTTAGGCAAGATGGCTACACCGGATTTATTCTATGATGCGCTTCATCCGTATATGGAGAAGAATCAAGACTTCCGCGAAATTGTCATTTCGGCTAAAAAAGCCATCGAACTCTACAGTAGCAACCCATTGGCTGTGAAAGTATGCAAGACGATTGCCATTATGCAATTGTTGGACGATTTCTGTCTGTCGTTCGACAACATCTGTTCCTTGCTGTTCCAACAGATTGGCCATCCATTGAACAAGCCCGAACTCCGTGCTTTGCTGGATGAAATCAAAGATACAGCCGGCGTTACACTCCAAGAAATTGATGGGCGTTTCCGGTTCATGACCAATGCTATTCTTAGCGTACAAGATGAACGTTCCAGAATAAATGCAACTGACTCCGAAAAATTCAAAGTCATGAAAGAGTTAGTGCATGATATACTATCCCCGGCTCCATCTGTCAGCATTTATGGCTCAAAGACAATTAGTGCAACAGTAGAATTATGTCGTGGCAGACAGAATCCTGTGTTGATTCCGGGCGGTGACATCAAACTGAATGTTCGATTCGTGGATGCCAGCGACTTTGAGAAAGTGCATAATGCGCTCCTCACTGAAAGTACAAAGGTGGAGAATAAGCAGACCCTGTTTTGGGTATGTACCTTGCCTCAGGATATAGAACTCTTGCTGATTGATGTGGTAAGGGACGAAACCATTTGCAACAATCACCGGCATGATACGAATAAGGAAATCCAGGACTATCTGCGTGCCCAACAAGCGGATGCCGATAAGAACCGACAGGAAATCACACGCATTTTGCGTCAATCACAAAATAACAGCGAAACCATCTGCAAGGGTTCGCCTACGTCTGTAAATGGTGAAACTTACAAGACGCAAGCCTTGAAGAGTTTTGCCGAACAGGTCTATAACAAATATCCTTTGGCTTCCCGTAGTATGTCAACTTCGGTTGTAAGTGACTTGTTGGCTTATGACGATGCTACCAAGCTGCCTGACTCACTCAATCCATTTGGCATTGTTGGCGATAATGGTGTGATAGAAACCGGTCATGCCGCATTTGCTGAAATAAAGGATTATATCGCCTCAAACAATGATGCTAACGGTGGACAATTATCCGATCACTTCAGCCGTGCTCAGTATGGCTGGAGCAAAGATACTATCCGTTATTTGGTAGCATTGATGTTGAAGGCAGGCATTATCGTGGTAAGAAGTGGTGCTCAGTCCTTTAAAATGTTTACCAAGAATGCGGCTGAAGCCATGAAGAATAACACATCGTTCAGCCACCTTGGGTTGTCTCTTAATACGGATGCTCACTTAAAGCCGGCAGAAATGATGATGGCCATGACTACTCTGAAGGAATTGTACAACCCGCAAGGGTTGACACCCATTCCGGCCAGCATCGCCAAAATCTCTCTGAAGATTGCCACGCAACGTCGTACGAAAGTGGAGCAATTGAAGGATACATTTGAAAAACTGAAAATGGCTGGAACATCTACTGTTAGTCAAGCAGTGAATTATTTGGTTAAGATTATCGACTCAGAAGGTGCCGAAGCGCCTTATCTCTTTGCCAAAGATAAAGCTTGCGCCGATGCATTACGGTTTGTCAACCAGGTATTCAAAGCGGAGGAACAAGGAAAGCTTCTCACTTCTATCAAGAAAATCCAAAAACGACTGAATGATGCCCAACGCTTGCCGCAACTCCCCACACTGGAAATTTTGAAGAATCAGTTGGGAGAAGATGAACAGGCCTTCAATGATATGATGCTCGATCCGATTTGTTTTAATCACACTGCAGAATATGCGGATTTGGCTTCACGCATCGACAATGAAATTGAGCAGGCTTGCATGCACTTCTATACGGAGGCTACTCTCTTCATCAATCAGAAGAACAACGAAATTCGTGGTTCGGAAGATTTCTGTTCATTGAAAGAGGAACAGAAGCAAAGCATCGAAGTCTTGATGAGTAAAATTGCTATTCAAGAGGGTAAAACGCTCGAACTTTTGCAGGAAATGTGCAACCAATTTACTGCTTTCTACGCTCCTCTAGGTCTATTCGATAGTCTTGAGCGAAAAGTGAAGGATTTTGTAGCAGCCAACAAACCAGCCATTACAACGCCTGCTGAGGACGATGATACCAATCGCCCCAATGAAAGCAGTGACGAAACTGATGCCGAAAATGCTTCAGGAGCTAACGAACCTACACCTACAGTCGTTCGTCGTCAGATTAAGCGCCGCCTCACTCAGCGAAAGGATGTTGAGTCGCTTATTAATGAGTTGACTCGTCTATTGCCTCAAATGGATGAGGGCGTATCCATTGATCTCTCTTTTATTGACTAATCAAAACTTCTAGTTATGATTTCTACATCAGGACGCAAAATATTAATGCAGTTTGTGAGCGATGTCAAGACGTTGCTCACAAACAACATCATATCTTCTCTGCAGCAACATTATGGTATTTGGGCTGACGGCCGGGTTATTCCTGTCAGCCAACTAACTACAAGTAATGCGGATATTATTTATCGTGCCCGCATGCTTCGGGGTCGTTTGCAATACATCAAGAACAGTCTTCCTGCTGATAGTACAGATATTGACAAAAAAGCTGTGCAACAGCTTACAGCCGAACAGGCTTTCACCATATTGAATCGCTTTTGTGCAGTACGCATGTGTGAAGAACGTGAATTGATTATGCCCTCGATCGGTGATGGGTACGATTCTGCCGGCTTTGTCAGTTATGATATGGTAACCGGACAAGGCAGCGTGGGCACCCGCTACGAACGCTACTGCTGGTATATCCAGTCGCTCTACGATGAATTGTCTATCGAACTTCCATCGGTATTCGACCGCTATTCTCCTTATGGATTGATGTGGCCGGATGAAACGACATTGACCAAACTTTTTGACTTAATCAATAATGAGAACCTGACGGCTTTCTATGATGACCAGACGGGCGAAACGGTAGATTTTTGGAGGGAAGACGAAACTTTAGGCTGGATTTTCCAGTACTATAATTCATTGGAGGAACGTCGCAAGATGCGTGATGAGAGCAATCGTCCGCGCAATAGTCGCGAAATGGCGGTGCGCAACCAGTTCTTCACACCTGATTATGTCGTGCGCTTTCTTACCGACAATTCCTTGGGCCGCATCTGGTATGAAATGACTGGCGGCCAGACTTCGATTATGGATTTATGTCAGTATATGATTCACCGGCCTGACGAGGTGCTGGCACCACGCCCCCTGAAGGAACCGACCGAACTGTCCATGCTTGATCCCGCTTGTGGCTCTATGCACTTTGGGTTGTACACCTTCGATGTGATGGAAGCCATCTACATGGATGCCTGGGACAATCAACCCGAATTGCTGTCGCAGTATCGTTACACGGAAACCCGGGAATCTTTTGCCCGCCTGGTTCCCAAACTGATATTGGAAAACAACATTTACGGCGCAGAGATTGATCCTCGTGCACTGCAAATTGCCGCACTTTCGCTGTGGCTCCGTGCTCAACAGTCTTGGAGTAATTTGGGCGTCCCCCGCGAGGAACGTCCGGTAATTGAACGTTCTCATCTGGTGTTGGCTGAGCCGATGCCAGGCAATAAGCGTATGCTCAAATTGTTGACCGAACAATTGGATAAACCCATGCAACGCTTACTGGTAAAGATATGGGATAAGATGAAGTATGCCGGCGAGGCGGGTTTGCTCATCAAGATGGAGCAGGAAATAGAGGCCGAAATTGAAGATTTACGCAAGAATTGGAGCAAAATCAATGTGGCTCAGACAGCCAGTTTGTTTGATTCTGATACAAAGAAAGATGAAATCTATGCTGAAGGATTAAAAATAGTGGCAATGAACAAGCAGGAAGCAAAAGAGAATTTCTTTGCTACGGTTGTGGAGAAGCTACAAGAGGCATTGCACACGGTTTCTTCTCGCCTGTCGGAAGAAGAAGGCTACGAAAACACCCTGTTTGCCAATGATGCGGTACGCGGGTTTGCTTTCATTGAATTGTGCCAGAAACGATACGATGTCATTCTGATGAATCCACCTTTTGGAGAAGGTTCGGAAAGCACGATTGACTATTTAGATTCTCATTATTCCTGTTGGTGCAAAAATCTTGTTTGCGCTTTCTTCGATCGCATGCAGGAATTATTGGTCAACGATGGACTCGTTGGGGCTATCTTTGACCGTACTGTGCTCATCAAATCCTCATACGAGCCCTTCAGAAAGAAAAATATTTGCGGTTTCCTTTGTATTTGTTTTCGTTAAAGTATCCGGCTCTCAGGAAGAATTGTTGATTGTAAGAATATTCGGCTCCTATCGAGAAGTTTATTTCTCGAAGCTCCTCTTTGAATCCTCCCGGAGCATCGGTAAACGATTTGAATATACCGGATATAGGTGAGGTATTTTGCCATTTCTCTTTGGCTTCTTCATACTCTTCTTCTGTTTCGTAATTGGAAACTTGGGGGGTAGAAGGAACTAATAATTTGTTGAGATCGAGGTTCAACGATAGTGTGTTATATTCGGCTAATGGAAAAAGAAACGATGTACCTATTTTCAAATTAGTAGGTAGGAATGCGTTTTCATTACCTCCGTCATAAGATACTTTGGTTCCGATGTTGGAGATATTGAAACCCAAAGACCATTGGCATTCGTTACGACCTATGATGGGATAAGTCGTGTAGTATCCCGATATATCGGCAGCGAAGGCCGATGCACCCGATGCATCGGAAACACTCGATTCGTCATAATGAAACCCTAAGTCGGAATAAATGTAACGGAATACGACACCCATAGAAAATTTATCGGACAATTTGCGGGAATATCCTACATCGAAAGCCATTTCATAAGGGGTTATGCTATTTTGTGCGTTTCCTTGATTATCGGTGAGTACGATTTCTCCCAATGAAAAATAGCGTAAAGAGGCACTTAATGCCTGTAAATCGCTGCTTCCCAATTTCCAATACCCCGCTAAATAGGCCAAATAGATGTCGTTTACCAGTTTGCGTAACCACGGTGTGTACGATAGAGATACACCTGCTTGGCTGTAAGCGAAAGCATATTTGGAAGGGTTCCAGAATTGAGAGTTTGCATCGGGGTCGGTGGCGACACCTAAGTCACCCATCGATGCTCCACGAGAATCGGGAGTTATGCTTAGCGAAGTGACTCCTGTATTGATAGGGTTGAATTCATTCTTGGTCGAATTTCCGTTGGCTGCAAGGGCATATACCGGCAAGAATAGCGATACAAGAATAATTGTTATAATATAAAAAGACAGTCTTTTCATCTTTGCTGACATTACGAATTACATGTATATAATAAACAGAGAATCGTGGGGATTATTGCGTGATAACCACGATTTTTTTAGCGGGTGTAACGATTGTCCCGGCAGATGTTTCGAAATAACCCTTGCAATAGTATTGACCGGCGGATACTCTTTTTCCGTTGTTGTCTTGGAGATTCCAGGTCAAGGGGAACGGGTTATTCTCGGTCGTTTCATACGACCAGATTTCTTCGCCTAAGGTGTTAGTAACAGAGATTCGGGTATGTTTCGATTCTGTGACGTCGTTCCCGTTTTGGTCCTGACACGAGATTGTCGCTCTTTCGGTCGCCGGTTCTTCTTCAAGGGAGATAGTATATGTTTCGCTGTTCTCTTTGACTTCGAAAGCTATGGTTACTTCCGATGAATTTCCTAAGGTGTCGAATACTTTGAATGTAAGTGTGTGCAATCCGTTACTCAGTCGAGGGAGGGGGTATATGAATTCTCCTTCGGGAATCTTGCTTTCTGCGATAGGCTTGTAATAGCGAGCGACGTTTTCTTCGATACATGCGCCATCGAGCGATAAGGTCATTTGTTTGCCTAAGCTGTTTCCGTTCCATATACCGGAAGGGTCCGAGAATTTACAAACGAACGTGGCCGGATTGTTTACTAATATTCCTTCGGTGAAGGAATCGTCGTTAATTCCGGCGAACTTGATGTCGGGGCCTTGTATATCTTCTGTTATCGGTTCGACAGCCGTGCTGACGATTAATTTATCGGTATATCCGTTGGCTTCTCTGCCCGATTCGTCATAGGCGTACAAATTTAGCAGCCCGGATTTTCCGGAATGTGAATTGTCAATCGGGAGTGTGACGGTGATTCGGAATGTCCCGTTTTGTATCGTGCCTTTACCGGTAGTCAATAAATCGGGGCGATGCGTATAAGTCCATGTTTTTTTGTCTTGATGTGCCAATGTGGTGAACTGTTTTTCTTTGTCATATAGGTTATAGTATATATAACCGTTGAAATCGGAAAGTAGCTCGTTTTGGTGAGATCGTATTTCACCCTCCACCGTATAATTTTTGCCCGGAATCATTTCGATATTTTTTTCGCCGCTATTTCCGTTTATGCGGGTAACTTGTATGGAATGTTCGGGGTAAGCAAGTTTTAAAGCCGGATCTCCGATAAGAACGTAGTTGAGTTTGTTCTTGTCGATTTCGGTGTTGAAATCTTGTTTAGCCAGTTTTAAAACATCTCCGATTCGTAAAGGAGAACCATTGGAATCCCGTTCTAAGAGTCGCTTCATTAATCGTTGATTGATCTTATCGTTTCCATCGGTATAAACCACACGGGTAGTCGTTATTAAGGCTATGGCTCCGGCAGAGGGGTTGAGGAATACGTTCTCTCCGGCTGAAACGTCTTCGGCATCGAATTGGCAGTAGTCGCATGTGATGGTGATAAATAGGGGTAACCGCGTATTGGTAAGATGGTCCATTTCATATCGGGAAAATAATCCTTCTCCGGTAAATCCTACTTCGGGGTCGTTGTGCCCTATATAATTGAAGACGAGCATACCTTCATTGAATTGTTTCATCAACTCCCGATTGGCTTCGGGGTATTTTTTTGTTTGGGGATCCATGTAATAGGAGTCGATGTATATTTTATTCACTCTGAATCCCAATCTCGGTTGAGAAGTATTTTTGAGTAAAAGGGTGTCACTTCCTCTATCGGCTTGTTCGGCGTGTATCGCTTCGTCTCCATCGTCGGCAGCTATGCAGATATTGTTTTTCCATGAGGAGAAGTCTTTGTCGTGTACATATCGATATAGTTTATCTACTACCAATCGTGCGTTTTTAATCGAGGAAATGGGAAAACGACCGATTCCTAAACATACTTTATCGACCTTTATTTCTTCGCCCGAATTGTTTTCCAAGAAACCGAAATAATCTTCTATAACGAATGATTCTCGTTCGTCGATACTTGTTTTCGATTGGTAGGTAAGTAACATGTTGCATTCGGGTGAATGTAACTTTTCCATAGATTTGCGGTTGTTGTAAGAACCGTCTCCGAAAAGAAGCAGATAACGCGGACGAACGTTTTCATTACCTTCGGCTCTGTCGTAAAACATTTTCATTAATCTTCGATAGGCCGAGGCATCGGGTGTTCCCGATGAAAATTCGTTGAAAATTTTTTCTTGTTCAATAACTGCGACGGTTAGTCCTTCTTCTCTGTGCAGCTGAGCTACGCGTTCGGCTTCTGTCTGTAATGCTGCTGGGGTGATGATCGTTAGTTCGGGGATATTCAATGCGTGTAAGTTTTGGTTTTCGATTTGCCGTACGAAGGACGGAGAAGGAAAATTTTGTTCCGGGTCGAACGCAATGAACTCTCTGAGTTGAGCATCTTCTGGTGTAAATGAGGTTGTGTTGTTATCGAATGAGGTTGTAATGTTTTTCGGTCTATGGGGCGTAGTGACGTCCCAAACCAATGTTGTGGCTGTACTGTTTTCTATTTGGTAATAATTGTCGGTTTGCCGGTTGATAAAACGAAAGCAGACTTGCCCGTTGTATAATTGTAACTTACGTTTATAATTGAGTCTGATGTAATCGAGATATGCCGATAGGGTTGTTCCAGTACTGGCGTAGCGAAGGCTTATCGTTGATTCTTCCTCGGCTCGGTTCACTGTTTTAAGTGGGGAAGCTACTCGAAGAAATTCATGGCTATCGTAATATTTTGTGATTTTGTTCGAGGTATTGGTCGGTAATTCGGTCCCATTGTAAGAAATGTGTATATACCCTTCGCTTCCACTGATTTTTGCTCCGAAAGATACTCTTATTTTTATCGGAGAGGGTTGTGCTCCCGATAGGTGAAACGTGAAGTCTTGATTCGAATTCGATAGAAAATCTTCACCGAAGAAATTTTGTCCCGTTTTGCCTACCGATATTAATTCTTTTTCGTGTAGGGCATAGTCGTCGAATACGGTAATCGGGGTATCGATTTCGGTCGGTAAGGAAGATGATATGGTAGGAAAGTCGGAAGATTCGATGTTTCTATCTGTCAGGAAATAGCAGGCATATGTAGAATAGGGGTGAAGCCGATGTACAAATTCTTGACTGGCAGAATCGAAAGACCATTTGGTAGTGCCTTGCGAATAAAAATATAGTTTGTTGTTATGCCGCCAAAGTGGAATTTGCGGTAGGTCGTCTATGTAGTTATCGCTGTTTGCAAATAGTTCATCGATGACGGTTCCTCCATATCCGAACAGTTTTATTTTTGAAGGGTCTGTAAAACCCCAAGCCCTCAAAGAGTCTTCTGTTATTTGGTAAATTCCTGCATCGGTTGTCGATATCTTTACCCAATTGCCTTCCGCTAATATGGAGTTTTCCGCATAGTCTTGTCGATCTCTTCCGTATGTAGGTTGGAGTAAAATATAAAAACAAGCTATAATGGATAATATTCTTTGTTTTTGTGTTCGCTTAATCGTATGAGGCATTGGTATAAACTAATGGCTATTTAACAAAAAAATCAAGAACTTTTGTTTCTTCCAAATACCCTTCGAGATGGTCTCCTATTTTTACGGGTCCTACTCCTGCCGGTGTTCCGGTAAAGATGAGGTCTCCTATTTTCAAGGTATAGAATTGGCTGATATAAGCGATGAGTTCATCGATGTGGAAAATCATATCTTGACTATTGCCTTGTTGTACTTTTACTCCGTTTATAAACAAAGAGAAATTTATATTGTCGGCTTTGGGTGTTTGTTCGGGTAATGGAATGAATTTTCCGATGGGAGCCGAGTTGTCGAATCCTTTTGCAATGTCCCACGGATTTCCGTTTGCCCTTGCTTCGGCTTGCTTGTCCCTGGCCGTGAGGTCGATGCCTACCGTTACAGAGTCGTAGTATCGATGTGCAAATTTACTGGCTATGTTTTTCCCTAATCGGGAAATGTGGAAAACCAATTCGGTTTCGTATTCGATACGGTCGGAGAATTGAGGTAAAAAAAATGGCTTCCCGTCTTTTAGTAAAGCCGTTTCGGGTTTAAAAAAAATGATGGGATTTTGAGGAGTTTCTTTTTGGTTCATCTCTGCATTGTGTCCTCTATAATTCCAACCGACGGCAATTATTTTCATGAGATTTACTTGATATTATTTAACCGATTGAACATAACGGCTAAATGAGCATAAATAGATGTGTTTTGAATAACTATATGTTTGGGAACTCGAATCCGGTAAGGGGTAAAGTTCCAAATCGCTTTGATACCTCCGGCTATCATCTCTTCTGTCGCACTTTGAGCTTTGTCTATCGGGACGGTCAATATTCCTATTTGGACACCCAACTCTTTTTGCTTTTGAGTGAATTGAGACAGGGGATATACCGGAATATGATTAATGAAGGTTCCTGTCAACTCGGGTTTGACATCGAACCCGGCAACGACTTCGAGACCGTATTGCGACAATCCCGAATCTTGCATGAGCGCGGCCCCCAAACTTCCAACTCCGAAAATGAATGCTTTGTGCATAGACGTGAATCCGAGAAATTCTTCCAGTACTGCGACTAACGAATTTATTTCATAACCGACACGTGTTTTCCCCGAAATATTGATAAAAGAGAGGTCTTTGGCTATTTTCGACGAATCTACGCCTATTTCCTTTGCTATTTGTGTGGAAGAAACATATTCTTCTCCTTTTGTTTGTAGCAATTTTATATAAGCCAAATACCACGGAAGCCTGCGAAGCGAAGGCTCCGGTAATTTAATTGTAGATTTCGATTCCGAATTATACATCTTTTTGACTGTTTGATATACAAAGATATAACAAAATACTGAAATTTGGTTCAAATATTTTTTACTCGATCCCTTAAAAGGGATCGGCGATGTATATCCTTGTCGAAGAAACAGTCTATTCTCTGCCGGTCACACAGAGTTTTTTCGAACGAGTGGTTTCGTGTTCGTTATCGGTCGATATAATCGCTTTGTACAAGTAGATACCACCGGGAACCCGAGTTCCGCTACCGTCGGTCAAATCCCATGTAATCGGGTAAGACTTGTACATGTCGGAGAGGCCTTTCCCCGTATAACGCCATACTTCTACTCCCATCAGATTATATACCGATATGGTTACGTTTATCACGGCATCCGGTCTGTTGTGTCTCAAATAGAAATTTGTCGAAGTGCTGGCCGGGTTACGATCGGCATACAAGTCATAAATAACAGGTTTTAATCCGGCCTTTACCGTAAAGCCTATTTCGGTTTCCGACGAATTGTTTTCGGTGTCCCACACTTTTAATCGTAAAGAGTGTTCCCCTTCGCTCAGTCCGCTCAAAGGGTATGCGATAAACCCTCTGCCGAATTCGCCCAATGCAGGTTGGAAGTAAGAAGATACGTCGGTATATACGGTTTTATCGTCTAAGGTAATAGTCATCTGATGCCCGATACCGGCATCGGATATGTTTATTCCCGATTCATCATACACCTCGGCCATAAACAGAGGCGATTCGTTGACCGTATCACCGTATTTGAACTCTTCGGAGTTGAGGTAGGCAGAATATATCTGCGGACCTTCAAAATCTTCGTTCGAGTCGTCGTTAAATCCTCCTACGATAAAGTTGGATTCATTGCCGTTTCCCTCTTGACCTTCATCGTTATAGCAATATAGATTTATCAATCCCTTGTCATCGGCAAAGTTGATTTCTCTCGGGACTTTGAATGAAATTTCAAAAATGCCGTTGACGATAGAGTCTTTTCCCACATAAAGGCGGTTGCTCCTTTCTTTAAATTCTATGGCTTTGCCTTCCTCTCCATAGCCGTGGGTTACTACGGTTACTTCGGAATCATAGACCGTCGGACAGATGATACCGTTATAATCGGTCGCTTTTTCTCCGCCGGGGGTATATATCTCTCCCTTTATAGAAACGGAGTCTCTCGCTTGTATGGTCGGTGTGGTTTGAGTGATGTCATGCCCGTTTATTTCGGTTACCTTAATTTGGTAATCGGGGTATAATAATTTTAGAGCCGGATCTCCCAATAGGGTGTAGTTCAATTTGTTGCTGTCTGTTTGTGCAATGTTGCATTTCGCTTCACGCAATATGTCGCCGAGTCGTGGATACTCGTGATTTTCATTTTTTTTGAATATTTGTTGCGCTACACCACTGTTGAGATAGTGATTGTCGCTGATATAAACGACTCGGGTCGTGGTGATGAGGGCTATACCTCCTCCGTTCGGATTCAGGCAAAGGATTTCTCCACCCGATGTTTCTTCGTGATCGTAACGTCCGAAGTCACAAGTCGCTGTGATAAACAGTGGCAACCTTTTTAAATACATGGATTGAATGTCGCCTATATTCAACAAATCTTCATGTGTCCATGCCACGGTACTGCCGTGACCTATATAATCTACTACGAGAACGCCGTCATCTAAAATTTGTAATAATTTTTTCTTGGCCGAAGGGTATGTTCGTCCCGTGGAGCCTATTTCTGCCGTGTAAGCATCCGTGTAGACTTTGTTGATGAAACAGTGGGCATCGCTATTCTCCATAATGCTGCAAATCTCTTCGGCCTGTTCCATGTGAATGGCATAATTTTCATCGTCGGCGACGACAAGAACCTGATTTTTCCAAGAGCCCTTATCGTTATTCTCTATGTAATTGTATAATTTGGATACCACATCTTTGGCTTCTTGTTCGCTTTTTATGGGCAAACGGCCTATATTGACACGGAGTTTATCCGACGCTATTCTATTCCCGGAATCGTCGTCGAGGAATCCGAAGTAATCGTCTGTCGTATAGGATTGACGTTCGTCTGTTCCGCTGCCGTGCTGGTATGTGAGGAGTGTGGGGTATTTCACATATTTACCGGTTTCTCCTATTTTTCGGTTATCGTATAATCCTTTTCCAAAAAGCAACAGGTATAAAGGCTCTCCATCGAGGCCGCCTTTTCGATCGAAAAACATTTTCATCAGTCGTCGATAGGCTGTCGCATCGGGTGTTCCCGAGGAGAATTCGTTGAATACGGTTTCATGGTCGATGACAGCTACCTCCATACCGTCGTTCTCATTATGCAATCGAGCGATGCTTTGGGCGTAGGAGATATATTCTTTGGGCGTGAGAATAACCATGTCGGGGGTTGTCAAACCGTGTAAATTTTGGTTAGGTACTTTTTCAATAAACTCTACCGAGGCAACGGTAGCTTGTTCGTCGAATGCAATGTATTCTTCATTTCCTTTCGTAGGCACGAAACGTGCATTACCGTTGTTGACGTTGGGTTTGATAGAAACGGGATTCAGAGGATCCGATATATCCCAGATATGAGTCGTCGCCGAGTATCCTTGCAGGTTATAGCAACTGTTCGCAGGGAGCTGACCCAGCCGGAATTGGATACTTCCGTTGTATAATTGCAATTTCCTTTTGTAGTTGAACCGAAAATAATTGAGACGGGCCATAGAGAGAGAACCTCCGTTTTGGCGGAAAAGGAGCGTAAAAGCCAGTTCCTCGCTGTCGAGGTCGATTTCTTTGAGCGTCGAGGTCATTCTTACGAAGTCATAAGAACTGCTCGATCCTGCTCCTATATTGTCGGTGTTGCTCGATGGAAGA
>ERZ824575.1430-NODE-1430-length-22595-cov-4.405989_pt1 | contig 22595 bp, 20 predicted proteins | sample MGYA00519470_ERZ824575 | MGnify/ENA primary metagenome ERZ824575 (study PRJEB31778, sample SAMEA3449170) | human gut metagenome | biome: human gut; feature: human-associated habitat; material: faeces | place: United Kingdom | collected 2010/2012 ...
AACACTTGATATTAATAATAACTATATTATTTTAGATTTTGAATATATTTTAAATGAAGAAAATTTTAGTAAGATAAAAAATGAATTTATTAAATTTATAAATGAAAATAGTAACAAAGATTTTGAATACTTTTTTAAACACAATTATAAAAAATATTTTGAAATAATAAAGCGAAGTTTAGAATATGACATGGGGAAAGAAGAAGAAAATGAAGAAATATATATTGCTATAGAGAATGATAAAGAAATTAATAATTTAATAAACATGAGATATATATCAGCAAAAAGAGCAGTAGATAATAAAGAAACTAATAATACTTTATCAGTACAATCAGCTAGTTATTATGAGAAAATAAAAGATAAACCTGAAATGGAACAAGTTATTGCAAAATTCAGAACGGAATTAGAAGAAACAGATAAAAAATTTGATGAAGAGTATGAAAGCATATTTGAAAACGTATTGAAAAAAGTAAAGGAATTTGGTGGAGTAAAAAAAGATGATTTAAATATAAAAATAAAATCGTTACTACAACAAAGCAATATATTGAAGGGAAATACAACAGTTTTTTATAATTATAATGGAGAATTAAATCTGCCAGAGAATTATAATGGATTAGGATATTTGAATTTAATTAGTATAATTTTTGAGATAGAAAATATAATAAATGATTTTTCAAAAGAAGATAAAAAGGCCGATATTAATTTATTATTTATTGAAGAGCCAGAAGCACATACACATCCACAGATGCAATATATATTTATTAATAATATAAAAGGTCTTTTAGAAAAATCGGCAGAAGAAAATAAAATTAATTTACAAACTATTATAACAACCCATTCTTCTCATATAGTTTCACAAAGTAATTTTAACGATATAAAGTATTTTAATAAGAGGAATGAAGGAACATGGTGTAAAAATCTAAAAGATTTAGAAAAGTTATATGAAAGTGATGAAAAAAGCTATAGATTTTTGAAACAATATTTAACATTGAATAGAGCCGAAATATTTTTTGCTGATAAAATTATTTTTATTGAGGGAGATACAGAAAGAATTCTTTTGCCAGCAATGTTGAAGAAAATTGATCTAGATGGTTCAGAATCAGATGAAAAATTATTGTCACAAAATATTTCAATAATTGAAGTGGGAAGACATTCGAAGATATTTCAACATTTTTTGAATTTCCTTCAAATAAAAACTTTAATTATAACAGATATTGATTCAACAAAAAAGAAATTAACAAGTGATGGTAAGACTACATATGTTGCATGTTCAGTAGATGATATTGATGCAATAAGAACAAGTAATGATTCAATAAAATATTTTTTTGATAAATATATTGAAAATGATGATTGTTTAGATAAGTTAAAAAGTATTAAATCTAATGATAGAGTAATAAAAAAGGTAGGAAATAATTGGAAAAAAGATAAGAATGGAAACATTATGGTTCAATATCAATTAAGGGAAGAAAATGTAGATTATTATCCAAGGAGCTTTGAAGATGCTTTTATTTGTATTAATGGTGAATTTGTAAAAAATAACGAATTTACTTCATTAAAAAATAAAAAGATTATTGAAACAGAGCCAAATGAATATTATAAAATTGCTGAAAATTGTATTGATAGCAAGCCATCTTTTGCAATAGAAATTTTGTTAAATAGTAATGAAGATTATTCAAACTGGAATATACCAAGTTATATAAAAGAGGGATTAGAATGGTTAAAGAAGTAGATGAATTGGAAGAAATAAAAAAATGTATAGAAAATAATAGAAATTTTTTATTAAGTGGAGGAGCTGGTAGTGGAAAAACATATTCTTTAGTTCAAACAATTAACTTGATAAAAGAAAAATACATTAATAAAACAATTGCATGTATTACTTATACTAATGTCGCAGTGAATGAAATAAAGGAGAGAGTTATTAATAATAAAGATTTTGTAGTGTCAACAATTCATGATTTTTTATGGGAAAACATAAAAAACTATCAAAAAGAATTAAAAAATTGCTTGATAGAATTAATAAAGTGTGATGAAATAAAATTTAAAGAAAAGAATATTTCTGGTGACTACTTTAAAAATACGAAAATTCAATATAAAGAATATCTTGATATTGCTAAGGGGATAATCTCACATGATGAAGTAATATTAGTTGCTAATAAAATGTATAGGGACTATAAAATACTATGTGATATATTAAAGGATAAATATGACTTTATACTTGTAGATGAATATCAAGATACTAACAAGTTTGTTATAGAAATATTGTTGGATAGCTTGAAAAAAAGCAAGAAAAAAAATATTATTGGATTTTTTGGGGATTCGATGCAATCAATATATGATGATGGTATAGGAGATTTAAATACATATATAAATAATAATGAAATTATAGAAATACAAAAGAAACAGAATAGAAGGAATCCGATTAATGTTATTAATTTAGCTAACATCCTAAGAACAGATGGATTGCAGCAAGAGCCATCAAAAGATGAAAAAGCACCTAATATGAAAGATGGAAAAATAAAGCTTGGGGAAATAAAATTTATATATTCAGATTATGTTATTGATTATGAAGAATTAAAGCAAAATAAGGTGTTTGAAAATTGGGATTTTGAAGATTCCCAAAATACGAAAGAATTAGACTTGACACATAATTTAATAGCATCTAGGGCTGGATTTGGAAAATTAATGGAAATATATGATAAAGATCCTATATTAAAATTAAAAAAAGAACTATTAAAAGAAATAAAAGATGATGATGTAATTGATGAAAACTATACATTTGAAGAAGTAGTTAATCTATATCCTAAAATGAATAGTAAATTATTAGCAATAAAAAATAATGAAGAAAAAAACAAACTATTCAATATAGCAAAAAATAAACCTTTTATACAGATGAAAAAAATGTATTTCTCAAAAGACTCTCTTATAGATGATAAGAAATTGTCATCAGAAGAAATTGACAAAAAAGGAAGGAAAAGAGATGCCTTGATAGGTCAATTATTTAAAATCCAAAAATTATTGGTATTATATGATAATAGAAAATATAATGATTTTATAGAAATAATTGATTGTCAAATTTATAGTATTGAAGATAAAAGATTAGTAAATGAAAAGATAAATAAATTAAAAGAAGCAAAGAAAGGAACAATTGAGGAAGTAATAAATTTAGCAGATCAATTAGATATATGTAAGAAAGATGATAAATTTAAAGTGTTTTTAGAGAATAATGAATATTTATATAATAGAGTAAAAGAATTAACATATAGTGAATTTGAAAATCTATATAGCTATATAGAAGGATATACTCCTTTTTCAACTCAGCATAAAGTAAAAGGAGCAGAATTTGATAATGTATTAGTGATATTGGATAACGGAAAATGGAATCAATATAACTTTGAAAGCTTATTTACTTTAGTTGGTAATGAAAATGTAATAAAAAGAACTCAAAAAATCTTTTATGTGTGCTGTACAAGGGCTAAAGAAAAATTATATGTATATTATTGCCAACCATCAGAAAAAGTATTAAATAAAGCTAGGGAATGGTTTGGAAAAGAAAATGTAATAAAAATATAAGATTATTTTTATATATGTGCAAATTGTGAAAAAACAATAATGAGAAAAAGTACATAAAAAATTAATAAAATAGTAATAATAAGAAATTATTTAAAAATACAACAATTATAAAATCTATGTTACAAAGTGCAATTTTATATATTTAAAGTGCAAAAATTGCACTTTAAATATTGATATTATATCAGATAACTGATATAATATATATGTAGGAGGTATTTCTAATGGATAAAAAAGAAGATTGGAATTTAGAATTATCAGAATATATTAAACAAGGTGAACCAAATCGTGTAGAAAAAACTAAAACATGGGAAACAGCTATAGGTTTGCAAGATGTAGATGGATTAAAGCCTTCAAAATACTTGATAAAGACAGCTAAGGAACACATTGAAGGAACAATAGATATTGAAGAAGCAAAAACAAGAATAGATGAATATTATGAAGTTCAAGGTAGTAGAAAAAATTTTGAAAAAGAGAGCGAGGAAGCTGATAAAGTTGCAGTAAGGATTACAGAAATATTAAGTGAAAAAGCATTTAATTTTTCACCAACAGAATTATTAAATATTCATAAAAGATTATTTAAAGAGGTATTTGATGGAGCAGGAGTATATAGGGATTATAACTTTACTAAAAAAGAATGGGTGTTAAATGGAGATACAGTAATATATGCACCATTTGATACAATAAAAGAAACATTAGAATATGACTTCGACCAAGAAAAAAATTTTTTATATAAAGGATTAAGTTTAGATGAATCTATTAAACATCTATGTAGATTTACATCAAATATATGGCAAGTACATCCATTTTGCGAAGGAAATACAAGAACAACAGCAGTATTTATTATAAAATATCTAAGAACTTTTGGATTTAATATTAATGATGAAGTATTTGCTGAAAATTCGTGGTATTTTAGAAATTCATTAGTAAGAGCTAATTACAAAAATTTTGAAAAAAATGTATTCGAGGATACTTCATTTTTAGAAAAATTCTTTTATAATTTATTAACAAATAGTAACTATGAATTAAAGAATAGATATACACATATAGATAATATTCAAAGTGCAAATGAAAATAAATTAAAGGGCAACAATTGCACTTTAGAAGAACAAGCAATTATAAATATATTAAAAGTAAATTCAGCAACAAACCAAGAAGAAATTGCAAAACAAATTAATAAATCTGTAAGAACTGTCAAAACATATATGGCAGAAATGCAAGAAAAAGGATTAATAGAAAGAAAAAACGGCAAGAAAAATGGAGAATGGATAGTAATTTTATAATAAGAAAATGAAAATATTTAAATTAAAGAAATTATATATTATGCTGATAAATATATTAGTAATTGTAGAAGATGGTAAAAAATATAAAGACAAATAAAGGAGAAAAAAATGTACTATGGATTTATTTTAACAAATTGTATGTATCCTATAGATAAAAGATTGGAATTGAAAAATTGTTGCTTTGATAATCCTAGAACATCTCAAGAAATTAGAGCAGTTGCTCAGATTTTAAAAAAAGCAAATTATATAGAAAATACTCCTATACCAGAAAAATATGAACAATTTGGTAAGGAAGTAATAAACTTAGAAATGATAGTAGATAAATATTTTGAAAGATATAACTTAAATAAAAAATATTTATACACGAGAAATGGAAAAAAATATAGTGATATTTATTATAAAATGGCAAAAAATTGGGTGATTTTGAGATATGACACAAATTGTGAATTTCAAAATAGTGATTATGGTTATAAAAAATATAAAGAGATAATTTCATATATTGATTTATTAACATTTTTGTCATTTCCAGAAGGTTCATACAGAAATAATGGACTTTTAATACCAGAAAGCTTTGATTTTTTTGAGATAAAGTCAATAGATAAAACAATACACAATATAATAATTAATTTATTAGTTTTATCGACAGCAAGAACAGATGAAGAAGAAAACAATAATGTTAAATTTTGTATATTTAATAAAATCTATCATAAATTTTTAGAATCAGAAAACTTAATAATGAAATCAGAAAAAAATGAAGTAATAAATTATATAGCAGATAATATAAGTAACTATATATCAATGGAAGATAAAAAGATGAGAATTATGTCATTAGTATCAATACTAGAATTATTATTGACTCACAAGCCAGATTCTAATAGATATAACATAGAAGATTCTATAAGAAAACAATTTTGTAATAAAATCTTAATTTTACTATACTTAAATTATAAAAATATAAATTATGTTGAAGAAGAAAGATATTTATTAATGATTTATGATTTAAGATCAGCAATAGCTCATGGAAATTTTGAACAAATAGATACTATTGCCAAAAAAATGGATAAATGGCTTTTAAATAATTCAATTGATTATAAGAAATATTATGAAGGATTTGATACCGATATAGTTTTTGAATATATAGAAGAATCATTAGAAAAATATGTAAGAACTTCAATAAAAATGTTTCTAGAAGATCAGAATTTGATTGAATTGTTAAAAAAATAATATTTTTAGGAAAATTGTTTTATAATTTATTACAAATGCTAATAAAAAAGACATAGAATTAATAGAAAGAAAAAACGGAAAAAAATGGAGAATGGATAGTAAATTAGTAATGGTATTAAATAAAAAGTGTGGAAAAGACTTTTATTAGTAAAATTCCACACTTTTTCCATTGTGCTACAAAATCATAAAAAAGTGACACAATTGTTAATTTACATCTGTGCTAAAAATTATACGTTTTATAGCACAATTGTAAATTTTTTATTCTTTAAAACATCCTATAACCAACTGAGAACCATCCACAAACCCATTTCTATAATACTTTTCATTCCAATAATCGAGATACCTCATAAAATCATCATACAATTTATCAAGTTGAGACTGAACAAACTGTTTATTATCTTTAGAGACATTACGCAAAATCCTCTCACAAAACTTATCAAAATTCAAACTATACTTATAATCTTCATCAGAAAGCTGGCAAAGCAAAGTATCTTCTCTATATTCTAACCATTCCTTCAAAACATCATCATTAACCTCTCTAAAATTAACCATATTCAAAACCTCCTACACATATATAATCTCATTCAAAACAATTTCTTCAGCCTTATTTTTAAAATTATTCATAGCCTGAACCCACTCCATTTGATGATGCTCCTTCAACAACTCATTAACATTTTCATCTTCTGCAAAGCTCTTTATAAGTAAATTAACCTTATTACTAGCATCTCTATCTATATCTAGCAAATACTGTTTCAAAGTACCACTAATAAGTAATTCAGTATAAAAAGGTATATCAAAATTCTTTAAATAATTTAACCTTAATCTTCCATACTTTCCAATATGACCATCAGGCTGTTTAGGCAAACACAAATCAGGAATAAAATAATCTCCTTCTCTATGATAAGTAATCTTATTATTCATATCAAAACCTCCAAAATAAATTTTTAGGTTTCCCATTGTAAATTTGCGATAAAAAAACACAAACTAAATTTGCAACAAAAACTACAAACTAATTTTGTAATAAAAATCACAAAACACATCTAAAATCCATCAAAAATAATTGGGGAAAAGTTGGGGAAAAACTCCTCAAAAAAGTTCAAAAAAATGCACAAATGTTCTAAAAACCATTTCCAAAATTTTTATTGAAATATCAGCCAAAACCCTTGATTTCACTAAATTACATAAACGTTTCAAGCACATCTCATAACCCGAAGGTCATACCAAGAATTGAAAAACCAAGTATTTTACGCTATTGTAATAGATAAAATATAAAGAAAAGCGTTAATATGTATTAAAATAATTAACACAAAGTGATATAATCAAAATGGAATAAAAATATATCTTGAATATTAAAATGTGTAGATAGATAAATTATAAATAATCTTAAGACAATGAGGTAAATTATGAAGGTTTTAACTATAAAGCAACCATGGGCAACTTTAATTATGCAAGGAAACAAGCGATTTGAATTTAGAAGTTGGCAAACTAAATATAGGGGAGAGTTGCTTATACATGCTGGTAAAGGAATTGATAAAGAAGCGGTAAAAAGATTAGCAAATTATCTGCCACAAGAATTGCCACAAGGTAAAATTTTAGGAAAAGTAACATTAGTCGATTGTATAAAGATAACACATGAATTTAAAGAAGAACTATTAAAGGAAAATAGTGATATTTATACAAAAAGTTCTTTTCAAGAAAATTATGGCTGGCAATTAGAAGATGTGTATGTCTTTGCTGAACCAATAGAAGCAAAAGGCCATTTGAGCTTATGGGAGTACGACCTTGAAAACGAGAAATAATTCCCAGAGCATAAAGAAAGTTTAAAATCGAGCAGTCTCAAACAATTATTTAAATAAAAGAGGAGCATAATTATGGAGGATAAAATACAGCAATTTAAACAATTAGTAAACAAATGTGATAATATTGTATTCTTTGGTGGTGCAGGTGTGTCAACTGAAAGCGGAATTCCTGATTTTAGGAGTAAGGACGGTTTGTATAACCAGCAATATAAATATCCGCCTGAGACAATACTAAGTCATACGTTTTTTATGAATAAAACGGAGGAATTTTTTAAGTTTTATAAATTAAAGATGAACTCGTTAAAATATCAGCCTAATATTACGCATATAAAACTTGCAGAACTTGAAACCAAAGGTAAGTTAAAGGCGGTAATAACGCAAAATATAGATGGTTTGCATCAAAAGGCTGGCTCTAAGGTTGTATATGAATTGCATGGTAGTGTACTACGAAATTATTGCATGAATTGCCATAAATTTTATGATGCTGAATATGTGTTTAACAGCAATGGCATTCCAAGATGTAACTGTGGAGGAATAATAAAGCCAGATGTAGTTTTGTATGAAGAGGGATTGGACGAGGAGACAATCGAAAATTCGACAGATGCTATTCAAAAGGCTGATTTGTTAATTGTTGCTGGCACGTCACTTACTGTTCAACCTGCAAGTGGTTTAATAAACTTTTTTAGAGGCAGAAATCTTGTATTGATAAACAGGGATTCAACTCCTTATGATAATAAAGCAAATCTTGTTATAAATGATAGTTTAGGTAAAGTTTTCTCGAATTTATAAAGAATAAATTAAGAAACAACATAGGATAAATTATTTTAAACGTATAAAATGAATCAAAGGAGCAAATTATGAAGACTTTAGATGAATTGGTAGCAGATAAAATATTAGATTTAGTGCATTATGTATTATTAAAATTTATAAAACCAGATATGACTTTGAGCAAAGTAAATGAATTAGATATACAAGCAATCGAAAAATTAAAACAGCAATATGGAATTGAAGCAATAATTTTAGACGTAGATGATACATTGCGTAAAGAGATGAAGGATATTCCAAAGGTTAATAAGGAATGGATTGAAGACTTAAAAGACAAGATAAAAATTATGATTGTAAGCAATGGAGTAGACAAAGATATAGAAAAATATTTCAATAAAAATGGAATAGATTACATAGGATTTGCGTGCAAACCGTTAAAGAAGAACTTTGTAAAGGCATGTGAAAAGATGAATGTAAATCCGGAGAGTGTACTAATGGTTGGCAATAGCTTGTTTGATGATATATATGGCGGAAAAAGAAATAATATGAAAACAGCACTTGTAAAAGAAGTAGAAGATAATGAGAGATAACTCAATAAAAACAAATAATACGCTGAATTGAGCTGTTATCAATAAGCCTAGAAGAAATATGAATTTTACGTGAAAATTGGCACTCAATACTTGACTCTGCTAAAAATAGATGTATAATATATCTGTAAATGGTAAAGAATATTTATCATAAACATGTGCCACTCTCATCAAGTGTCAACACATAATATATTTTAAGGAGTTGATTTTTATGATGATGATACCTAGAAAACATGATTTTGATTTATTTGATGATGTATTTGGAGATTCATTCTTTAATGAGGGAGCAAGTAGACTAATGAAAACAGATATTAAAGAGAAGAAAAATGAATACATTATTGACATTGACTTACCAGGATATGACAAAGAAGGAATAAAACTTGAGATTCAAGATGGATATTTAACAGTACATGCTAGTGTTAATAAAGAAGAAAATGACGAAGAAAAAGGCAGATTTGTACGTAAAGAAAGATATTCTGGAGCTTGCTCTAGAAGCTTCTATGTTGGAGAAAACATTACAGAAGATGAAATTAAAGCTAAATTTAAGAATGGTACATTAACTATTGTTGTTCCAAAGAAGGAAGACAAGAAAGAATTACCAAGCAAGAAATATATTGAAATTGAATAATGAAAAGTCCTACAGAAATGTGGGACTTTCTTAGTTTCAAATTGAACTAAAATTTTATTTGATTTCTATAATATTTTAATGACCAATATTATTGATTGGTCAAAGGTGACAAGAAGATTGAATAAATACCCTTTTTATGATAGTATGTAAATGTAAAGGTTTGTTTTTTTAAGATTAACGGGTTTAAAAAATGTAAAATATTAGGAGGTATTATGTGTACAGCTACAACTTATAAAACCAAAGATTTTTATTTTGGACGTACGTTAGACTATGAGTTTTCATATGGAGATGAGATTACGATTACTCCACGAAATTTTAAGTTTAACTTTAGAAAAATGGGAGAGATGAATTCGCATTATGCTATTATTGGAATGGCTTATGTGATAGAAGATTACCCATTGTATTATGATGCAATAAATGAGAAAGGGCTTGGAATTGCAGGACTTAATTTTGTTGGAAACGCAGTCTATCATGAGGAAAAAGAAGGGAAAAATAATGTAACTCAGTTTGAGTTTATTCCATGGATTCTTGGGCAGTGCTCAAGTGTTGATGAAGCGAAAAAGCTTCTTCAAAATATGAATTTTTTGAATGAGCCTTTTAATGATAGGTTGCCACTTGCACAATTGCATTGGATTATTGCTGATAGTAACAAAGCAATTACTGTGGAGTCTGTGGCTGATGGAATAAAAATATATGATAATCCAGTTGGAGTACTAACTAATAATCCGCCATTTGATAAGCAAATGTTTAATTTGAATAATTATATGCATTTGTCAAATAAATCACCAGAAAACACGTTTTCTTCTAAACTTGATTTAAAGAATTATAGCCGTGGAATGGGAGCGATTGGACTTCCAGGAGATTTATCTTCCCAATCTAGGTTTGTTAGAATAGCATTTGTTAAGATGAATTCTGTTTCTGGAGATGGAGAATTAGAGAGTGTTAGCCAGTTTTTCCATATTCTTAATTCTGTTGACCAACAGAGAGGTTGCTGTGATTTAGGCAATGATAAATATGAAATAACTATTTATACATCATGCTGTAATGCTACTAAAGGGATTTATTATTATACAACTTATGATAATCACCAAATTACAGCTGTAAATATGAATAAAGAAAATTTGGAAGGTGACAAGCTTATAAGATATCCACTTATAAAAGGAGAACAGATTAAATTACAAAATTAGAACTTTTATAGAGAAGCATAGAGGTAAGATTGAAAATTTTTAGATTTGTTCTTAAGAATATACGATATATATTTCGCCATAGCGAAAACTATAACAAAATACGAAAAATAAAAACTATTATCTAGTAACCAATACTGATTAATTTTATGATAAATATATTGCAAATTTTCCATATAACTGGTAATATATTTAATGTAATTATTGATTTATAAGGTAGGTTTTTCTATGACAATACTAGGTTATGATGTTAGAATATATTTTTTGCTGTTTATGATATATGCTGTAGCAGGTTGGATAATGGAAGTTACTTGCAAGCTTATTCAGTATAAAAGGTTTATAAATAGAGGATTTTTAATTGGACCTTATTGCCCGATTTATGGCTATGGAGCTCTTCTAATAACCTTTTTATTGGGAAGATATAAATATGATGCACTTGTGCTATTTGTTATGGCGATAGTCGTATGCGGAACTTTGGAATACTTGACCAGTTTAGTAATGGAAAAAATGTTTAAGGCAAGATGGTGGGATTATAGCCAAAGGAAGTTTAATTTAAATGGACGAGTTTGTTTAGGAACAATAATTCCTTTTGGAATTTTGGGATTAATGGTGACATATGTAACAAATCCATTCTTGCTAGGAAAACTAGAATTAATACCAGAGATGTGGTTAAATATTGTGTCTGGAATATTATTTGCAATTTATGTGGTTGATAATATTGTTTCTGGAGTTGTTATTAAAGCAATTAAAAAGGCTGATATTACTGCAAGTAAAGAAACTGATAATACAGAGGAGATTACTAAGAAGGTAAGGGAAATTTTACAAAGCAAGTCTGCATTGCATAGAAGATTGGTTGATGCTTTCCCTAAATTACAAGCTGTTAAGATAAAAATTAAAGACCAAACAGAGAAGATAAAGAAAGAAGCAATTAGACAAAAAGAAGAAATAGAGACAAAGGTTGAAGATACAACAAAAGCAATTGCAGAAAAGGTAAGCAATGTTAGTATAACTGGAAAAAAGAAAAAGCAAATTAAAGAAGAAAATGAAAAATAGATAATAAAGGTGCTGAATAAAATCGGCATCTTTTTTGTGCCTATAAGTTTGCATTGCGAATAATTTAAAATTGCATAAATTTTTCAATCTTGGAAAAAATAGTGTAATAAATGTTTTAGAAGGAGCGGGAGGAAAAAATTATGCAATCTTTTTGGGAAGAGGAGAGAAAAAATTATAAAGAATATGAGAGTATAAGAAATGATATGAGGGCCTCTGTTTGTGTTATTGGCGGAGGACTTACTGGTCTTACAACAGCGTATTATTTAAGCAAATATACTAATGTTGTTTTATTAGAAAGAAATAGAATTTGTAGTCACACAAGTGGCGGAAATACTGGAAAAGTTACTAGTCAGCATGGAGTTTTTTACAAATATTTAATAGATTCGCAGGGAAAAGAATTTGCAAAAAAATATTTAAAGGCAAATCAGAAGGCGATAGAAAATATTAGTGAAATAGTACAGAATGAAAAAATAGATTGTGATTTTAAGAGAGAAAAGGCATATGTTTTTACTGCAAAAGAAACAGAAGTAGACAAATTGAAAAAAGAGCAGAGAGCAGTAGATAAATTAGAAAAAGACTTGTGTCGATATGTTACAAAAATAGAGCTACCAATGGAAATTGCAGGAGCTATCGAGTTTTGTGAGCAAGCAAAGCTTCACCCTGTGAAATATGGATATGGACTGGCAAAATGCATCGTGAATAATAATAGTAGAATATTCGAAAATTCACAAGTTACAGATATAAAAAAGTCAAATGGAAAGTATGAAATATATGTAGATAAAAATAAAGTTACGGCAGACTATGTGGTAATTGCTACAAGATATCCGTTTATAAAGATTCCGGGTTACTATTTTTTGAAGATGTATCAATCAACATCTTATGCAATAGTTGCTGATGTAAAAAGCGAATTGTTTGATGGAATGTATATAAATTACGAAGTTCCAAATATGTCTTTTAGGGTAATCGAGGATAATGGAAAGAAATTACTATTAGCGGTTGGTTATGATTATAAAACTGGAACGGAGAAATTGAAAAATGGATATACGAGGCTTGAAACAGCTGTAAGAAAAATATATCCAGATGCAGAAGTATTATATAAATGGTCAGCAGAGGACTGTATAAGTCTCGACAAAATTCCATATATAGGAGATTTTTCTGTTACGATGCCTAATGTGTATGTGGCAACAGGGTTTAATAAATGGGGAATTACATCATCAAATGTTGCGGCAAACATAATAGCAGATAAAATATTAGGAAAAGAAAATGAGTATGAAGATTTGTTTAAAGCAAGAAGAGTAGAACCAATAAAGAATAGAGTCGAAGTAGGAAATATGTTAAAAGAAGCCAATAAATCAATACTTATGAGTAGGTTTAAAATACCAAAAGATGAAATAGATGATATAAGAATAGGAGAGGGCAAGATAATTGAAATAGATAATAAAAAGGTTGGAGTGTATAAAGCAAATACTGGAGAGATATTTAAAGTAAAGCCGATTTGTACACATCTAGGGTGTGAGCTGTATTTTAATAATATAGATAAAACTTGGGAATGTCCATGCCATGGCTCGAAATTTAGCTATGATGGAAAATCAATAGAAGTACCAAGTAATAAGAATTTGGAGTGATAAAGAAATAGGTAAAAATTAAATATGAGTTTGAAGAACAGAAAATAGAATATAGACCCAAGTATATAATTCTAATTTTTTAGATGAGAGTTTTCGCTGAAATTTTTTTTATAGTTATAGAATAAAATGCAAAATTTATTGACTAGAATATTTCTAAAATGTATAATGTTATTAGTAACATACGAAAGGAAATTTTTAAATGCAATCAAGAAGTGAGAATAGAAAGAAAAAACAGGAAAAGCAAAGGATTATATTAGGAGCTATAATTTTAATATTAGCTGTTTTAATAACGATAATAGCTGCAAGTATTATTAATAAAAATACTTCAAAAGAAGTTGATGCTAAGGAACCAGAAAGCTTAGCAGGTGAATTCATAAATAACGAAGATATACAAAATCTTGAAGAAGATGCAAATGAAGAGATTATAGAAAATATTGTAGAAGAAAATGAAGTGGCTGAAAATACAGTAACTGAAGAAAAGTCTAAAAATACAAGTGGCACTAGGTACAGATTGGAAGTAAATTGCAAGCAAAATGTGGTTAATGTATATGAAAAAGATGAAAATGGAGAGTACAAAGACTGTGTAAAGGTAATGCTTTGTTCGGTTGGTTCTGCAACTCCAAAGAGTGGTACATATTCACTAAAAAAATATGGTGGATGGGAATGGAAAGGCCTTCAAGGAGATGTGTTTGGACAGTATGCAACACAGATAACTGGCAATATATTGTTCCATTCAGTTCCATACACAAAAAGAGGAGATAATTCAAGTCTAGAATATTGGGAGTATGATAAATTGGGTACTCCAGCTTCTTTGGGGTGCATAAGGCTTACTGTAAAAAATGCAAAATGGATATATGATAATTGTGCGTCTGGCACGAAGGTATATTTCTACAAGGATTCTAATCCTGGTCCATTGGGTAAGCCATCAGAAAGAAAAATTTCTGGAGATAGTGAAGTAAATGGATGGGACCCAACAGATCCAGATTCGGACAACCCTTGGAAGAATTATGATAGCACGAAAAAGAATGATAAAGAAAATATGGAAAGCGATAAAAATAACAATATTGAAAATAAAACAGAAAACATTGAACAGAATACAGAGCAAAATACAGAAATATCAGGCAATACAGAAAATACTGAAACAAATACAGAAATAAAAGGCAATACAGAAGAGAGTGAGAATTCTCAGGTGGGAAGCAATACAACAAATTCAGAGATAGAAAATAATGAAGTTGCCAATAATAATGAGGATAATGACTAAATTAAAATAGACTAAAATCAAGATTAAATTAAAAAATGATTTTAGTCTGTTTTTAATATAAAAGTTTAATTTTATTACCATCACGGCTTATAAATCCCTCATCTACCAAGCATTTTAGCTCACGCATCATTGCACTTCTATCTACGCTTAGGTAATCAGCGAGGCTAGTCATTGAAATTGGAAGTGTAATATTTTTAGAGAAGTTTTTACTAGAAAGAATAGAAAAATAAGTAAGTAATTTATCTCTGATAGACCTCTTTGAAAGTATTTCTATTCTAGTATTTTGATGTACTGCTTGTTTTAATATAAGCTCTAGTAAGCTAGATACGAGTGTTGTGTGAAATTTGCAGTTGCTTCTGCATTTTTCGTGTATGTCATCATACAAAAATAGAAGAGCCTCACACTTATCCATTGCCAAAACAAAAAGTTCGTGGTTGGTATGAACAGGGTAGAAGGCTTCACCAAAAATATCTGTCTCAACAAAACTTTCTATTATATCCTTGTTTCCGTTTAAATCATATCTAATTAAATCTGCTTTTCCAGAAAGCAGTATGCAAATTTGTTTTCTTTTTTCTATGTAAGTTGTAATAATACTACCTTTTTCAAAGGTCTTACGTTGAACCTTAATACAATTACAAGAAATGTTTTCAATTATATCTGATATTTCCATTAACATTGTCCTTAAATTTGTAAATAAAATTTACTCAATTATACTTCAAAAACGTTGCATTTGCAACAGAAAAAATAAATTGTTAAGGTATAATAGTTATGAGATAATGTTTTTTAGGTAAGTTATGTCGATGTGGGCAGAAAAATGTTTTGCAAACAATACTGCTTAGTTATATTAAAAAATATTATTTATAATGAAACTAAAGAGGCAGTAATTTAGATAAATCCAAGGAGGAATTTATGAAGGTTATTAAGAGAGATGGACGTGTAGTAGATTTTAATAGAGAAAAGATTGCAATTGCTATTGAGAAGGCAAACCAAGAGGTTACAGAAAAGGAAAGAGCAGACAAGCAAGATATTAAGGATATAATAAAATATATTGAGTCACTTGATAAAAAGAGAATTTTGGTTGAAGATGTGCAAGATATAATAGAAGAGCAACTTATGGATAAGAAAAAGTTTAAGCTTGCAAAGAAATACATGATTTATAGATATAATAGAGCGTTGGTTAGAAAGAAGAACACCACAGACGAATCTATTCTTGGACTCATAAAAAATCAAAATATGGAGATGTTGGAAGACGGAACACGTAAGAATGCTGTGCTTGCGTCTGCACAAAGGGATTACATAGCTGGAGAGGTTTCTAAGGATTTAACGAAGAGACTGTTGTTGCCTGAAAAAATAGTAAAGGCTCATGAAGAAGGAGTACTATATTTTCATGATATGGACTATTTTTTACAACCAATTTTTAATTCTAGTGTGATTAGTATTGGAGACATGCTTGACAATGGAACAGTGATAAATGGAAAACTGATAGATAGTCCAAAAAGTTTTAGAGTTGCTTGCACGGTTCTTGCACAAATTCTTGCAACAGTTGCGTCAACACAATACGGTGGACAATCTTTAGATATCAGTCATTTGGGAAAGTATGTTAGAAAGAGTTATGAAAAATTTAAGGAAGAGTTTGGAGGCGTGCCTTCAAAAGAAATATTAGATAAAAAGATAAAAGAAGAAGTAACGAGTGGTGTACAAACACTTCAATATCAGATAAATACACTAATGACTACAAACGGGCGTAGTCCGTTGGTTTCATTATTTATGTATTTAAGAGAAGGCGATGAATACATAAAAGAAAATGCACTCATAATAGAAGAAATCTTGAAGCAAAGAATTGAGGGAATGAAGAATGCGGAAGGAAAATATATTAATCCGGAATTTCCAAAGTTGATCTATGTAATTGATGAAAATAACTGCTTAAATGGTGAAAAATATGATTATTTAACACAGCTTGCGTTAGAATGTGCAAATAAGACGCAAGAGCCAAGTTTTATATCGGCTAAAAAAATGCGTGAAAATTATAGCGGAAATGTTTTTTCACCAATGGGCTTTAGAAGTTTTCTAACTCCATGGAAAGACGAGAATGGAACATATAAATTTGAAGGAAGATTTAATCAAGGTATTGTTAGCATAAATTTACCACAAATTGCAATCGTGGCAGATGGTGATGAAGATAAATTCTTTAGCTTGCTAGATGAAAGACTGGAATTGTGCCATGAGGCTTTATTGTGCAGACACTATGCTTTGCTTGGTACAGTAAGTGATACGAGCCCAATACATTGGATATATGGTGCGATAGCGCATTTAAAATCGGGAGAAAAGATCGACAAATATTTAAAAGATGGTTACTCTACAATTTCGTTAGGATATGTAGGAGTATATGAAGCAACAATGATGGTGAAAGAAGTTTCTAACACTGAACCAGAAGGAAAAGAATTTGCTATAAAGATAGTAAAGTATTTAAAAGAAACTGTTGAAAAGTGGAAGAAAGCCTCTGGCTTAGGTTTTTGCTTATATGGAGAAACAAGTCAAAAGGTATGCAAAACATTCGAAAGAATAGACAAAGAAAGATTTGGAGTAATAAAAAATGTAACAGACAAAGAAAAATATACAAGTTCGTACCATGCGAGTGAAGATGAAAAAATAGACTATAAAGAGAAACTAGCATTCGAAAGCGTATTTCAAAAATTATCATTGGGAGGAGTTGTATCACAAATTCAGAGTAAATATATTGGAGAATTAAATGATAAAGAAGAATTTATAAAATTTGTGTATGACAATGTACAATATTTGGAGTTTACAAAATAAAAAGATGAAATAAATTGCTTACAAAAGCGAGCATTTTTAGTCATATAATAAAATCATAATAGAAATTTTATATAAGCATTTGTCGGAAACTCTCGTAAATGATGTAAGAGTTACGAAGATTTCCGGCAAAGAAAATAGAATTAAATAATAGTCATGTGTTTTAAAATTAAAACTAAAGAAGGAGTGAAACAATGAAATATCAATTTGAAGTACCGGGAGAAATAGTAGGAAAGGAAAGACCAAGAGTAAATATGTATACTGGAAGAGTATATACTCCTGGAAAAACAAAAGATTATGAATTTTTGATACAGCAATATTTTAAAATAAAATATCCAAGATACGAGATGCTAGAAGGAAGGCTTTCAATAAATATAATTGCTTATTTAAAAATTCCTAAAAGCACAAGTAAAGCAAAAGTAGAGGAAATGCTAGAAAATAAGATAAGTCCAACAAAGAAACCAGATGTTGATAACATAGCAAAATCTATACTTGATGCAATGAATAACTTCGTATTCAAAGATGATAATCAAGTAAGCAAAATAAGCGTAGAAAAACGTTTTGCATTAGAAGAAAAAGCAGTGATAGAAGTAGAAGAGTACTAATTATATAATGGATAATAAAGAAAGAGAGAAAGTGATTATTTTCTCTTTTTCTATATAAATAAAATTTTTTATTTGTGAATTATTTGTGAAATTAGCACTCTATTATTGACTTTGCTAAAATAAAGAACTATAATACGTTTTAGTATTAAAAATAGTGTGAAATAATATTAAAATTTTCGGGCTATTACGAAGGGAAGGAATGAATTTTATTATGGAAAACAAGCAATTTAAAGCAGAGTCTAAAAGGTTGTTAGACCTAATGATTAATTCAATTTATACTAATAAAGAAATATTTTTAAGGGAACTAATTTCAAATGCGAGTGATGCAATTGATAAGTTGTACTATCGTTCTCTTACAGATAAAAATGTAAAAGTTAATAAGGATGATTTATATATAAGAGTTACTCCAAACAAGGAAGCACGTACTTTAACTATTGAAGATAATGGTTGCGGTATGAGCAAAGATGAGCTTGAAGAAAACCTTGGAACTATTGCAAAGAGTGGTTCTCTTGCATTTAAAGAGGCTGCTAAAGCAAAGGAAAATGCTGAAAAAGACGATGATGTAAACATTATAGGTCAATTTGGTGTTGGTTTCTATTCTGCATTTATGGTTGCATCTAAGGTAAGAGTTGAGAGTAAATGTTATGGCGCAAAAAAAGCATATGCTTGGGAGTCAGAAGGTGCAGAAGGTTACACGATTGATGAGTGCGATAAATCAGACTTTGGAACAAAAATTATCTTAACGCTAAAGGCTGATACTGATGACGAAAAATATAGTGATTTTCTTGCTGAATACAAGATTGAGGAATTAATTAGAAAATATTCTGATTACATTCGTTATCCAATCAAGATGGAAGTGGAACACGAGCATGAGGTTGAACAGCCAGAAGGCGAGAAGAAAGAGCCTAAATTCGAAAAAGTAAGACATGACGAAATTTTAAATAGCATGATTCCAATTTGGAAAAAGAATAAATCAGAAGTTTCAGATGAAGATTACAATAATTTTTATCAAGAGAAATTTGGAGATTATCAAAAGCCACTAAAAGTAATTCGTACATCTGTTGAGGGAGACGTAAGCTATACAGCATTATTGTACATTCCTTCACACACACCATATGATTATTACACAAAAGATTTTAAGAGAGGACTTCAATTATATTCAAATGGCGTATTAATAATGGACAAGTGTGAAGATTTACTTCCAGATTGCTATGGTTTTGTAAGAGGATTGGTAGATAGCCCAGATTTATCACTTAACATTTCAAGAGAGATGTTACAACATGATAGACAATTAAAAATAATTGCTAAGAATTTGGATAAGAAAATAAAATCAGAATTATTAGACATGTTGCATAAGAATCGTGAAGATTACGAAAAATTCTTTGAAACATTTGGTACAACATTAAAATTTGGAGTTTACAATGATTTTGGATTAAATAAAGATAATCTAAAAGATTTATTAATGTTCCATTCTTCAACAGAAAATAAATTAGTAACACTTGATGAATATGTTGATAGAATGAAAGAAGGTCAAGATAAAATATATTATGCATGTGGAGAAACTGTTGATAAAATAGAATTATTGCCACAGGTTGAAGCAGTAAAGGAAAAAGGCTACGAAATACTTTATTTAACAGAAAATATAGATGAATTTGTTGTACAAGTATTAATGGAGCATAAAGAAAAGAAATTTATAAATGTATGTGCAAACGATGTTGACCTAGACACTGACGAAGAAAAAGAAGCATTGAAAAAGGAAAACGAAGAAAATAAAGACATGTTCACATTAATGAAAGAAACAATAGGGGAAGGTGTGCAAGAAGTAAGATTCACACACAGACTAAAAAATCACCCAGTATGTTTAACAAGCGAAGGTGCGTTATCAGTCGAAATGGAAAAAGTAATAAACTCAATGCCAAATGACCAAAAAGTAAAAGCACAAACAGCCTTAGAAATAAACGACTCACACCCAATAGCTCAAAAAATAAAAGACTTATATGAAAACGACAAAGAAGAGCTAAAGAAATATACACAAGTTTTATATGCACAAGCAAGATTAATAGAAGGATTACCAGTAGAAAATCCAATACAAATAAGTAACTTAATTTGTGAAATAATAGCAAAATAATAGTTAATAAAATTTCGCCAAATGGGGACTCCCTTATGGGGCGAAATTTTTGCTATGCTGATATTATATAAAAACCCCCATTATTCTATTTTTTGAAAATAAGGTCAAGCTCGCCTTTCGAGGGACGCTAGTCCCGACCAAGAGCGCCGTACCGAAATTTTCAAAAAATAGAAAATGGGGGTTATAAAAATATAGCAATTTAATTTCGCCTCAAAGGGAGAGTTCTTTTAGGTGAAATTTTTTATTTTTGTACTAGAATTAACAATTACAAATGAAAATTAATCATTAATTTTAGGATAAAGCCCTATACTTATTAATCCTGCTATACCAACTAAAACATAAACAATTCTACTTACTACAGACATAGAACCAAATATTGTTGCAACTAAATCAAAGCTAAATAAGCCAATTAATAGCCAGTTTATAGCACCAATAATTACAAGAGTAAGAGCTATATAATAAAGTACTTTCATAGCAAACCTCCATAAAATAATTTTTTCTAATAGTATAAGAAAAAATTAAAAAAATATTCAAAAAATTGAAAAAATTATTATGATTGATTTTACAAAATTAATATGGTAAAATTTAAGCAGTTACAAAAATAATGAGAAGAGGATTTTATGACGATTTTAGAATTTATTTTAAGCAATAAAAATTATTTAGAAGATTTAATTACAAGAAGTACATATCACTCAAATGCAATTGAGGGAAGTACTTTAACATATGCTGAAACATATGCAATTTTATATAATGATAACAGCTTTAAAATTGAGGGAAAAGAGCCTAGAGAAATATATGAGGCTATTAATCATAAAAAAGCATTAGAATTAGTTTTTAAGAATTTAGAAAATGATGAAAATTTTGATGAGAGATTTATAAAAAAGTTAAATGAAACTATAAATAGAGATATTAAAGATACTGAAGGTTACAGAACTGTACAAGTGTTTATACAGGGAAGTGAACATATTCCGCCAGAACCTGAAAAAGTTCCAAATTTAATGATGTATTACATATATAACTATAATCACGACGAACAGGATATATTTAACAAAATTGCAAGATATCATATTGAGTTTGAGAAAATACACCCATTTGAAGACGGAAATGGAAGGACAGGAAGACTACTTATAAATTATGAATTACTAAAAAATAATTTATCTCCTGTCGTAATTAGTAAAGATGACAGAGTAAAATACTTTGAATTTTTAAGAACTAGTGATGCTATTGGACTTGCAGAATGGCTAAAAGATTTATCATCAAGAGAAGAAGATAGAATGAAAAAATTTGGTTATACAGATTAATAAAAAATTGCTTAAAGTAGAATAACAAAAGAATAATGAAATAAGGAGCTAGAAATGAAGAAAATAATAAGTTTTTTAATTATAATGTTATTTGCATTATTACCAAACACAGTATTTGCAAGTAATGGGAGTAGCAACGGAAGTATGTCATTAGGCTTAGCTTTACGGTATGGAGGCATTTATTTCAATCCATATGTCACTTTTTGTTTTAATGCCATTATCTAAAATTATTTCAAAAGAAAATTCAAAAAGAACTTTTTGGATTTTGTTTGTAATTAGAATTGCAATTTTATTATTTTTTGACTTATTTATAACAAAAGGTATTGCAATAATAGACTTTATATTAGTATTTGTAGGCGCATTTATTATTATTCCTATTGCCTCAATTAAAGATAAAGAAGGTGTAGTAAATGACGTACCAATAAATAATAATGAAGAACAAGAAAATATCGAAACAAGTGCTGAAACAGTAACAGATAATAGTCCAATAGTGTTGATTGACCCTACATATCTTAACAATGAGAGTGCTTTATTAAAAAATATTGTAAAAGAAGAGATTGAAAGCCAAGGGGAAAATGTAAAAAAATTAACAACATCAAAAATAAATACCAAAAGAAATATAGTAATTTTAATGTTTGGATTATTAACATTTATATACGTGTTGATGTACTTTTTTAATATTGAATTAAAAACTTGCTTAATGTGTGAGGGAATTACTCTATTATTATACATATTTTTAGAAAAATGTCAAATTTTCCACAAAAAAAATGATGG
>ERZ824575.1462-NODE-1462-length-22209-cov-14.502573_pt1 | contig 22209 bp, 21 predicted proteins | sample MGYA00519470_ERZ824575 | MGnify/ENA primary metagenome ERZ824575 (study PRJEB31778, sample SAMEA3449170) | human gut metagenome | biome: human gut; feature: human-associated habitat; material: faeces | place: United Kingdom | collected 2010/2012 ...
AGACGGACATAACAACCTCGATGGGCTTACCGGCTCCGCTGATGGGACTTTTCAATCTTTTGCAATTTGGGAGCATCGGCGAAGAAGAACAGACGATTGCCGAGATTGTTCAAGGTATGTACTACGAGGGATATGACTTTATCCATTTTTGTTCTCAGTCCATTCCCGTTATGGTGTCCGAGGTAATCGTTCGACTTGGTTATGCGATAAAGCGTATCAAAGAAGGCAACAGCATTCGAGCATCTATTCCAATTTCGCTTAACCGAGAGAAACATCCCAAGTTGGCAACAATGCTGTTTATAGCTCATGCAGGAGCTACGGCTGCGAATGCCGGAAAGATTTACTTCACGAAAAATCCGATGGCAATAAACTATCCGCAGTGGCTTGCATTCGCCAAATATTCGTATTCGCAACTTAAATGGGTTATTATCAATAAGCCCGAGGCGCAAAACGCCTATGTGATGGGAAAGTTGAATGACGAATTGTTTAGTGTGATTGACAGCACAAACGAGATGTTTGAGGATTTTGCTAAAGACTACATTGTAGTCTTTGAGTGACTGAAACGGAGGCGCGTTTATTGAACCGCGAACAGTTCATACAATATATTTCAGATGAATATGGCGTTGATGAGGAATACCTCTTCGCAAAGCATCCACTCTTCTGTGTGTTCCGGCATTCAAATAACCGTAAATGGTTTGCGGTTGTGATGGATGTGCCTAAAAACAAGCTGGGATTAAGGGGTGCAGATGCTCTTGATGTGGTAAACCTCAAATGCGACCCCATCCTCATCGGCTCGCTACGGAAAGAACCCGGTGTCTTTCCAGCTTACCACATGAGCAAAGCGAACTGGGTCTCAGTCGCCTTAGACGGCAGTGTGCCGGACGAACAGATAAAATTGCTGTTGGATATGAGCTATGACGCAACCGCGCCCAAGATAAAGAGAAAAGCCAAACAAAGCTGATACCGTTGAAAGGAGGCAGCCGAAGCATGAAGCAGCGCACCTATATCGCAATCGACCTGAAAAGCTTTTATGCTTCGGTCGAGTGCCGTGAAAGAAACTTAGACCCGCTGGACACAAACCTCGTCGTTGCGGATGAGAGCCGGACGGACAAGACCATCTGCCTTGCGGTCACGCCCTCGCTCAAGAGCTACGGTATCTCCGGGCGCGGGAGGTTGTTTGAAGTCAAGCAGCGCGTCAAGGAAGCAAACGCCGGACGGCAGCATGACGCGCCGGGGCGAAAGCTGGAAGGCTCGTCGTATCTCTTCTCCGAGCTGCAAGAGAACCCGTCCCTTGCCATTGACTTCATCATCGCGCCGCCGCGCATGGCTTACTACATGGAGTACAGCACCCGCATCTATCAGGTTTACATGAAGTATGTTGCGCCGGAGGACATCATCGTCTACTCCATCGACGAGGTGTTCATGGATGTCACCGACTACCTCGCCACCTACAAGCTGTCTCCCCATGACCTCGCCATGAAGATCATTCTTGATGTCCTCTCGACAACCGGTATCACGGCAACAGCGGGGATCGGATCAAACCTCTACCTCTGCAAAGTGGCGATGGATATTGTCGCCAAGCACATTCCAGCAGATAAGAACGGAGTCCGCATTGCCGAGCTGGATGAGATGAGTTATCGCAAGACGCTTTGGTCACACCAGCCCCTCACCGATTTCTGGCGGGTAGGCAAAGGATATGCCAAGAAGCTTGAAGAGAACGGGATGTTCACGATGGGCGATGTTGCCCGTCGTTCCATCACAGATGAGGACTTGCTTTACAAGCTCTTCGGCAAGAATGCGGAGCTGCTGATTGACCACGCATGGGGCTGGGAGCCTTGCACCGTTGAGGCGGTCAAGGCGTACAAGCCGGAAAGCAACAGCTTGGGATCGGGGCAGGTACTACACCAGCCCTATGAAGCGGATAAAGCGCGGCTCGTCCTCCGGGAAATGGCGGACAATCTTTCAATGGATTTAGTGAGCAAGGGCTTTGTCACTGACCAGCTTGTTGTCACGATAGGCTATGACATTGAGAACCTGACCGACCCGGAGCGCCGGAAAAAGTATCACGGCGATATAGTAAAAGACCATTATGGGCGGCAGATACCAAAGCATTCCCACGGCACGATCAATTTGGGGAGGTACACCTCATCCACAAAGCGGATAATGGATGCCGCCGGGGAATTGTTCGACCGGATCACAGACAAGAGCTTGCTCATCCGGCGGCTAAACATCACAGCGACCCATGTGATCGACGAAGCTTCTGCCCCCTCTGCAAGGGGAGATTTTGAGCAGCTTGACCTCTTTACCGATTATGCGGCGTTGGATGCCAAGCGCAAGCAGGAAGACGAAGAACTTGCTAAAGAAAAGCGCGTTCAGCAAGCCATGCTCACCATCAAAAAGAAGTTTGGCAAAAACGCTATTCTCAAAGGGATGAACCTTGAGGAAGGCGCAACAGCGAAGGACAGGAACGCGCAAATCGGTGGGCATAAGGCATAACTAAAATTATACGAGGAAGGATTGTAAAATGTGGTTGGTTGCATCCATAGGCTCGGCATTGTTTGCCGGACTGACAGCGATACTTGCAAAGTGTGGAATCAGAAAAACAGATTCCGACATCGCAACAGCAATCAGAACGATTGTTGTTCTGATTTTTTCATGGGTAATGGTATTCATCGTTGGCTCTGCCGACCAGATAGCAGAGATAACGCCGAGGTCTTTACTGTTTTTGATTTTGTCGGGAGCCGCAACCGGGGCATCATGGATTTGTTACTTCAAAGCCCTATCCATCGGAGATGTCAACAAGGTTGTGCCAATCGACAAGTCAAGCACAGTGCTGAGCGTTTTGCTTGCAATCCTTCTGTTTCATGAAACTGAACATCTTGCTGTAAAACTCATTAGCACAGTATTGTTGGGTGTTGGCATCATCCTGATGGTAGAAAGAAAGAAGAGCGCGCAGAAAGTCAGCGGAAATACATATATCCTATATGCAATAGGCTCTGCGGTGTTTGCAGCGCTGACCTCAATCCTTGCAAAAGTGGGAATTACCGGGGTGGAGTCCAACTTGGGCACGGCCATACGGACGATTGTAGTTCTCGTTATGGCATGGTTGCTTGTACTGATCAAGAAGAAAACACCTCAGCTAAAGCAGCTCGACAAAAAGGAGCTTGGCTTTATCGGATTATCAGGGATTGCCACAGGTGCATCTTGGATGTGTTACTATTACGCTATTCAGAATGGCATAGTCAGCGTAGTTGTGCCGATTGATAAGATGAGCCTACTTGTGACGGTCATTTTTTCTTATTTTGCTTTCCATGAGAAGTTGTCAAAGAAGGCGTTGTTCGGATTGATATTGATGCTTGTCGGTACGCTTGCGATGGCTATTTTCTCATAACTGAGGACATTAAAATGAAAGGGAAAACAAACTACGAAGACATCATCAACCTCCCCCACCATGTCTCATCGAAAAGACCGCAGATGTTAATGTTAGACAGGGCTTCACAGTTCTCTCCGTTTGCCGCCCTCACTGGATATGATGACGCAATTCATGAGACCGGACGGCTGACGGATGAAAAGATCGATCTCAGCGAAGAGGAAAAAGAGGCGCTGGACAGGAAGCAGCAGATCCTCATGGAAAAGCTTGGCGACCATCCCGCTCTGACCGTCACCTACTTTGTCCCGGATGCAAGAAAGTGTGGTGGAGTGTATTTGACAAAGATCGGAAACCTCAAAAAGATAGACGAGTATGAGCGTTGGATGATGCTCACAGACGGGACGAAAATTCCTCTGGATGATGTTGCTGACATCGAGAGCGAACTGTTCCGCGATATGTTTTGAATGTCGCTTTCCATGCGACCAGACCGAAGACGATTTCTCCTATACTGTGACTGTAAGCAAAAGCAGTCACAGTTTTTCTATATGGGAGGATTCATCATGAAAAAGGACTTAACCGAGATCGTCTTTATCCTTGACCGCAGCGGCTCTATGAGCGGACTGGAAGCCGACACCATCGGCGGCTTCAACTCCATGATCGAGAAGCAAAGGAAGGTAGACGGCGAAGCGCTTGTCTCCACAGTCCTCTTCGACAATATGAGCGAGGTAATCCATGACCGTGTGGACATCCGAGACATCAATCCTATGACCGACCGGGACTACACCGTCCGGGGCTGTACGGCTCTTCTCGATGCTATCGGTGGCGCGATCCATCACATCGGCAATGTACACAAGTATGCCAGACCGGAGGATGTCCCGGAGCATACGCTATTTATCATCACCACGGACGGGATGGAGAATGCGAGCCGGTTTTACAGCGGCAACCGGGTGAAGCAGATGATTGAGCGGCAGAGAGCAAAGTATGGCTGGGAGTTCCTGTTCCTCGGCGCAAACATTGACGCAGTGGAAACGGCACGGCACTTTGGGATCGGAGCTGACCGAGCCGTCAACTACAACTCTGACAGTGAAGGAACGCAGCTCAATTATGAGGTACTGAGCGAGGCGATCTCCGCCGTCCGCAGCAGCGCCCCGCTTGATGCGGATTGGAAGAGCCGGATCGACGAGGACTACAAGAAACGCGGAAAAGTTGGAAAGAGATAAACTATGCAAGCATAGGAAGGCGCTTTCGTGCGCCTTTTTCTTTTACGCTTAGTGGACAAATCTTATAAAATTGTCCGTTGTAAAGTGAAGGGGATTTTTACGGGGAGAAGCACCGGGAATACGATTTTGAGAGAATAGCAAGCACAGCCGGTGTCCGTACACACGGCGATTTTCGAGTAAGGGAACCCTGCCCTTACTCTTCAAAATGCTTGTTGGGATGTCTCCCAAACCCTCTATCTTTACGAAAGGACAGATTGCCTATGGCAAATAGAACAAGGCCAATACGCATTGAGTTTTGCGTATCGGAAAATGAGCATCGAATCATCAAATCAAAGATGGCGCAGCTCGGAACAAAGAACATGGGCGCATATCTCAGGAAGATGGCGATTGACGGCTATATCATCAAGGTGGACTACACCCAGCAGAAGAAGCTTGCCGCCGCTGTCAGCCGTGCAGCGTCAAATATCAATCAGATTTGCCGCCGCATCAACTCAAAGGGAAACCTCTATGAGGATGATGTCACCGAGCTGAAAGAGAGGCAAAAGGAAATATGGCAGTTACTAAAATCAAGCCAATCCGGGGAACTGTAAACAAGGCTCTTGCCTACATCCTTGATCCGAAGAAGACGGATGACCAGCTCTATGTTTCCTCTTTCGGATGCGCTGCCAGCGACGCGGCGGCAAAGGAATTTGAGTGGACGCGAAACCTCGCCGCCCAGCAAGGGATGCAGATGCCGAAGGTGATTGCCCGACACCTGATTCAATCCTTCGACATCGGAGAAGTCACGCCTGAGATGGCGCATGAAATTGGCAAGCAGTTTGCCGACGAATGGCTGAAAGGCAAGTATGAGTATGTGATTGCCACCCACATCGACAAGGGGCATTGCCATAATCACATCATCTTCAACGCTGTCAATTTTGTAGACTATCATGCCTACCGAAGCAACCGGCGAACCTACCGGGAAATGCGCCAACTCAGCGATGAAATCTGCAAGGAGCATGGGCTTTCCGTGATCCCGCCCTCGCAGAGCAAGGGCATGGACTACAAGGAATACACGGAGGCCAAACGCGGCACGAGCTGGAAGCAAAAACTCAAGCAGACCATCGACCGCTGCATCATCACAGCGAAGGATTACGATGAGTTTTTGAAGCTCATGCAGGAAGCCGGATATGAGATCAAGACCGGAAAATACATCTCCTTCCGTGCTGAGGGACAGGAGCGTTTTACCCGTGCAAAGACCATCGGAGACAACTACACCGAGGACCGGATCAAAGAGCGCATTCAGGGGCGCGGAAACCGCAAGCGTCAGATACAGATTTCCCGCCGGGGCATCTCCCTCATCAGCGATATTCAGGAACGCATCCAGCTCATCGGCAGCAAGGGATATGAGCATAAGGCGAAGCTCACAATCCTCAAGGAAGCAGCGCGAACGCTTAACTATCTCACCGAAAACAACCTTCTGCAATATGCTGACCTTGAAAAGAAAGCCGAGGACATTCACAGCTCCTATGCCCGCACCGGCAGTGAGCTGAAAAATGTTGAAGCCAAACTGCGTGAGGTGCAGCCGCTTATCAAAAACATCTCGAACTACCAGCGGCTCAAACCGGTTTATGATGCCTATATGAAGGCGGCGGACAAACCGGCATACCGTGCCAAACACGAAGCAGAGCTTGTCATCTATGAGGCGGCAAAGAGCACTCTTCTCGCCATACAAGGCGACGGAAAATTGCCGAGCTTGAAATCTCTGCAAGCCGAACAGCAACGGCTCGTGGACGAGCAGCAGCGCCTTTATGACGAACGCGCCAAGTTGAAAAAAGAAGCTCGCCTGATTGACACGATGAAGGCGAATGTGGATGATTTCCTCAGTCCCTCGATGGCAAAGGAACAGGAGAAATCCCGCAGCGGAGAACTCGAATAAGCAACAAGGCTCACTGCTCACTTTGGGGAGTGAGCCTTTCACATTTTACAACGCAAAACAACAAGAGAATACAGTAAATCACATTGATTATTCTATTCTCCCGTGGTAAATTGATAATACATAGACTGAATCGTAAAGAACGACTTCTCAGATCCTTGCGTGAACTTAACGATGCCCATAATCTGATAGGCTGTCAGCCATTCTTTCGATTACACGGAAGGAGATACAATGTTTCAGAAAGTGATTTATAAAAGGCAATACAATAAACCTACAATAGAGGAAATAGAAGCTGAGATAGCCGATGAACCTATACCAGCCGAAGTAAAAGAACCCGCTCCGTCAAAAGATAAATGTTCATCAAAGGACATATTCAAACAGCTCAATGAGGGCGCAGTTTATGTGCCGCTTCCTGAGCGGAAACCTATCGCCAAGGTATTTATCAGTCAAGCCATCGAAATATCTGAGAACTACCAAATTGACACTGAAATCAGACAAGGTGCCGGGACAGTCACGGTAATTTTCTCATTCGATTGCGGCGGTGCAATGGGCTTCTTGAAAAGCGTGATCCAGTATGCCGATGACATTTCTTTCTTCTCAAGCACAAATGGATATGAGATCGTCCTTGCTCTCGATTTTTACACTTACGCATTATACCGGCACGGAAGGAAGATGCGTCCCTGACTATTTTGGCCTGTGCATTGCGCAGGCTTTTTATTATTGTGCAGCAATCCAAGAACTTGAAATTTATTTTGAATTTTCGGACGGATGAATTGCGTTTGTGGAGCTTTCGATGTATAATAAAATGAGGGTCACTATAAACGGTTGAGTGAGGTGCAGTGATGAAGATAAGCTACAAGAAATTATGGGTAATGCTGATTGAACGAGAGATCCCGAAGGCGGTTTTTCGGAAAGAAACCGAGCTTTCGCCGGGTACCATGAGCAAGCTTAATAAGAATGAAGAGGTCGCCCTTTCTGTCTTGCTGCGCATCTGTGAGTATCTGAATTGTGACATCGGGGACATTTGCGAAGCGATCCATACGGACAAGTAAGCCACGCACTGTGCATTCTATATATCGTTAAAAAAGACTACGGAGGTAGCTTCAATGGCTGAAACGAATACAAGCAATATTGGATTTGAAAAACAGATTTGGGATGCAGCTTGCGTCCTTCGCGGCAACATCGACGCTTCGGAATACAAGTCGGTTGTTCTCGGGTTGATTTTTTTGAAATACATCTCAGACCGCTTCGAGGCGAAGTATCAGGAGCTTGTTGCTGAGGGCGACGGCTTTGAAGAGGATAAGGACGAATACACGGCGGAGAATATCTTCTTTGTACCGGAAAACGCAAGATGGAGCGTCATATCTGCCGCTGCGCACACGCCTGAGATCGGCACAGTCATCGACGAGGCCATGCGGAGCATTGAGAAGGAAAACAAGCGGCTAAAAGACATCCTCCCCAAAAACTTTGCCCGTCCTGAGCTGGATAAGCGGCGGCTCGGTGAGGTCGTTGACCTCTTTACCAATATCCAGATGATCGACCACGGGAACAGCAAGGATATTCTCGGCCGCACTTATGAGTATTGCCTTGCCAAATTTGCTGAACAGGAAGGTAAGCTCGCCGGTGAGTTCTATACCCCATCTTGCGTTGTTCGCACCCTTGTCGAGGTATTACAGCCATACAATGGCCGTGTCTACGACCCCTGCTGCGGGTCTGGCGGTATGTTTGTCCAGTCTTCCAAGTTCATCGAAAATCACGGCGGGAATATCAAGAACATCTCTGTGTATGGTCAGGACTCCAACCCTACCACATGGAAGCTGGCACAGATGAATCTTGCCATTCGCGGCATCGAAGCTGACCTTGGCAAATTTAGCGCGGACACATTCTTCAACGACTGTCACCCGCAGCTCAAGGCAGATTTCATTATGGCGAATCCGCCCTTCAACCTTTCCGGCTGGGGACAAGATAAGCTGCTGGATGATGTGCGCTGGCAATACGGAACGCCTCCGGCCAACAACGCCAACTTTGCTTGGTTGCAGCACATGATTTGGCATCTCGCACCGAACGGGCGAATTGGCATGGTGCTTGCGAACGGCTCGCTGTCCTCTCAGTCTGGCGGTGAAGGCGAGATCCGCAAGAACATCATCAACGCCGACCTTGTGGACTGCATTGTCGCTATGCCGTCCCAGCTCTTCTACACAACACAGATTCCGGTGTCGCTCTGGTTCCTTGCCAAGAACAAAAAGCAAAAGGGCAAGACGCTGTTCATCGACGCAAGAAAGCTCGGCACGATGGTCACGCGAAAGCTGCGTGAGCTGACCGATGCAGACATCCAGAGGATCGCGGACACATACAACGCATTTGTTGACGGCACGCTTGAAGATGAAAAAGGCTTCTGTGCAGTTGTGACCACGCAGGATATTGCCAAGCAAGATTATATCCTCACGCCGGGGCGCTATGTTGGCATCGAGGAACAGGAAGATGACGGCGAACCGTTTGAAGAAAAGATGAGCCGCTTGACCTCTGAGCTTTCCGAGCTGTTTGCAAAATCTCACGAGCTTGAGGCCGAGATCAGAGAGAGACTGGGGGCGATTGGATATGAAATCTAAGCTTGCCGCGCTTTGCACATATATGAAAGGCAAGGTGGCCGTTGACACACTCGACGAATACACCTACATTTCCACTGAGAATATGATACCCAACAAAGGCGGAATTGAACGCGCGTCCTCTCTCCCTTCTACGCAGTACACGCAAGCATTCGATTTAGGGGATGTCTTAGTCTCAAACATCCGACCTTATTTCAAAAAAATATGGATGGCGGAATATAGTGGTGGCTGTTCAAATGATGTGTTGGTTTTCAGAGCAAGCAAAGGATGCGACCCGACATTTTTGTATTATGTACTGGCGAATAATTCTTTCTTCGACTATGCAACAGCAACTTCAAAAGGGACAAAAATGCCGAGAGGTGATAAAACTGCGATCATGCAATATGAAGTCCCTGCCTTTGATATTGCTACGCAGCAGCGCATCGGAAGGCTTCTGAAAGGTATAGATACACGGATTGTCACAAATAAGAAGATAAACGATAATTTAGCGGCTTAGAGCTGGATAGCGGAGACATCAATCTCGCCGGACATAAGTTTTGGAAGTAGGCTGTCCCTTAAAGCTGCTAATGATTGATTCTGCTCTTCCAGTATTCTCTGATGAGCGAAGATAGGAGCGCAGAAATCATTAAAACAAGTCAGTGTTTCGGTGTCTGGAATTACCGCAGGAACATTTTTCATGGTACTCCCTGACACTTCCTTGAAAGTAGAGCCGGATGCCATGCCTTCAATAACCGGAAGATTGTGCTTTAGGAAGCAATACACATAAGCAGTTCCTATCTCTGGTTTTGGAACAACAGACTTAAAACCCTGATTGGTTGTCACCTCACCGGAAGCAATCGCGATGTAGCCTATCGGCGCGCGAGATGAAAACAGAACAGTTCCTTCCGGCATGATAGAGGCACTGCTATTCTTTAAGCCGAGTTCTGTAATGTCATTTTCGCCATGAGAAATAAACTTGGCTTTATTGATAGATAGGTCTTTCGGAGTTATCCATGCGATGCCGTCCTCGGTGTAGTATTCTGGCTTGGATTTTGAAGGTGTACTGCCGCCGACGACAGTGCCGAGATCGCTAATGGTTCCCAAAGTCCATGCAGGATCAGCGTTATCAACGAACAACTCTTGGAAATAAGCCTGAACTTGCTGCTCTAAATTATCGTTTGTCGCCCTATTAACTCTCATCAGTGGCGAGAGTCACTTCAAAGGAACTGCCACTGTTCATCGTTCTCTTAAATACAAAGGAGAACGACGATGAAAGAACAACTTATCCACGAGGTACAGCGCAAAATGCTGCCGTATCTCAACAATGAACAATTATTGCAGTTAGGTGACGCTTTGAGCGAGGCGCTACGAGGCGTGAGCGTAAGTTATGAAGATACCACCCCAAAGCAGGAAGAACGGGATGCCGTCGAAGCGTTCATTACTGCCAAGCGCATTGAGGGCTGCTCCGAGAAGACCTTGAAATATTATCGGAAGACGATTGAATCCATGCTATCTGCCATCGCTAAGAAGGCCAGTCAGATAACAACGGATGACCTTCGCAAATACCTGACTACCTACCAGACGCAACGCAGATCCAGCAAGGTGACGATTGATAACATTCGGCGCATACTTTCCAGCTTCTTTTCATGGCTTGAAGACGAAGACTTCATCTTGAAAAGTCCGGTCCGCCGGATTCACAAGGTAAAGACGGCCAAGGTGGTCAAAGACACCTACACCGACGAGGCGTTAGAGCTGATGCGGGATAGCTGCACGAACACAAGGGATTTGGCAATCATTGACCTGCTCGCTTCCTCTGGGATGCGTGTTGGAGAGATGGTAATGCTAAACCGAGAGGACATCGACTTCAACGAGCGGGAATGTGTTGTAATCGGTAAGGGCAGCAAGGAGCGCCTTGTCTACTTCGATGCAAGGACAAAAATCCATTTGCAGAACTACCTCAACGAACGCACGGATGCGAACCCGGCACTGTTCGTCTCGTTGAAAGCCCCGCACGACCGGCTGATGATCGGGGGCGTGGAGACGCGGCTTCGAGAGCTGGGAAAAAGCTTGAATTTGCCCAAAGTACACCCACACAAATTCCGGCGAACGCTGGCGACCTCAGCCATAGACAAGGGAATGCCCATAGAGCAAGTCCAGCAGCTCTTAGGGCATCAAAAGATCGATACAACCATGCACTACGCAATGGTGAAGCAGCAAAATGTGAAGCTGGCTCATAGAAAATACATCGGATAGGATGGTGAAGAATGACTTATTATAAAACCGGAGAACTGGGAGAATTTATCACTCTAAAAAGAGGGTACGACTTGCCTCAGCAGAATCGGAAAAATGGTTGTGTTCCTATTTTTTCTTCATCAGGAATCAGTGGAACGCATGATGCAGCAATGGTCAAAGCTCCCGGCGTAATAACAGGACGATACGGAACTATTGGTCAGGTGTTTATGGCAAATGAAGATTTCTGGCCTTTGAATACGACTCTTTATGTTGAGGACTTTCATGGAAACAATCCTCGGTTTATCTATTATTTTTTGAAGACTTTAGAGTGGGAGAAATTTACCTCTGCGAGTGCTGTACCCGGCATCAACCGCAATACAGTTCACAAAGAAGTAATCAGTCTGCCTGACATTGAAACACAAGACAAAATAGCTTCTGTACTAAAAACACTGGATGATAAAATTGAAATCAACCAAAAGATAAACGATAATTTACAGCAGCAAGCCGAGCTGCTTTACCACGAGCGGTTTGAAACAGTAGATCGCGACAAATTACCCGTTGGCCGGCGCATTGTACGGCTCGGCGATGTGGCAACTATCTCCAAAAAGAGCTTCAATCCAGCCAAAGAGCCGGAAATGCTACTTGAGCATTACAGTATCCCTGCTTTTGATGAGGCGCATTTTCCTGTGTTTGAGCCATCGACCGCGATTAAGAGCAACAAGTTTATCGTCGATGACTCCTGCTTTATGATTTCCAAGCTGAATCCGACAACAAAGCGCGTCTGGAAACCTTATTGCCTAACTGAAAATGCTGTCTGCTCAACTGAGTTCATTGTTTATAAGGCCAAAAGTCAAGAAATCACTGATTTCTTATATTCGGTTATTGACAGCGATTCGTTTTCAGATTTTATGTGTAGTCATGTTACGGGATCAACAGGCAGTAGGCAAAGGACTACGCCATCTGACACCCTTGCTTTTGAACTGGTTTTACCTAATGCCGAAGAGATAGCCGAGTACCAAGGTATTATTTCACCTATGCTTGAGCAGATAAAATGCAACGCCATTGAAAATGACAGGCTCAAGCGGCTGCGAGATAGTCTTTTGCCGAAGCTGATGAGCGGTGAGATCGATGTCTCCGGCATCCAGCTCTAAGCCGCTAAATTATCGTTTATCGCCCTTGTCGCATTGCGAGCGACCACGCGCCGCCAAAACGCGGTATAATATGATTTGAAAATGGGAGGTATGTGCAATGGATATACAAGAAACAATCAGTCGCGCCAGAAGAGACTATAAGGACTATCTGCGCGAGAAACACCCGGACTGGGCAGAAAGCACCCTGAGCACCCATGTTTCTGATGCCTTCTACCTGTATCAGAATACCATTGCCCTCTCCTTCTGGAAGTGTTTTGAGAGCGATGAGTCGATGGCAGCGGCAAAGCAGGATATACTCGACTATCTGAAAAATGATGTGATGTCGGAACGCTCCGAGGAACGCGCAGCCGGATATTTCAATGATCTCAAGATGCTCAAAGAGTTCCTGGATGCAAAGGGCGGAGCAAGGAACTATGTGGGGCCTGAGTATGATTGCGAAGTGACCGTCTACAAGTACGCAAAAATGGCTTACGATGGAGCGCTTTCTTCCGATGACGCTGTTGCGGCCATGTGCAAAGAAGTTCCGTTCTTCGGGGAAACATCCCATAAGCTCATGGTCATGCTGTTTGCATCCATGATGGAGGGAATAAGGTACACCCGCCGGGGCAATACAGAAACAACGATTTACTTCATCGTCCATATCGGACAGGACTATGGCAAGGATCGCATGGTCAATGCCTTAAAGGCCACCCATGACAACATAACCTATTACTATGAGCAGACCGGAAACAAGTCGAACAGCATCCGCCGAGGCTGCACAAAGGTAGTCAAGGACAACAATATTGATATGGATTTCAGCGAGAAGATGTTTGAGGGCATCATCCCGAAGGAATCCTCTGATACTGCCCTCACGGTCGATGACACAGCCGTCCGGTATTGGCTGTATGCTGCTGGCGATGGCTCCGTCAACTGGGAGAACGATTATGCTGAGGGTATTATGGCTATCGGCTGGGATGACATGGGCGATCTCATGCAGTATAGCTCAAAGGAAGAAATGCGAGCTAAGATGCGGGAAGTCTACGGAGGGACAAGCTCATATAAGAACCAAGTTCACGCCACATGGCAATTTGCAAATGACATCAAACCCGGCGACATTATCTTTGTCAAAAAAGGAAGAAAAGAAATCATTGGCAGAGGTGTTGTTGAAGGCGAGTATGTATATGATCCCACCCGTGAGCACTACCGTAACACACGCACCGTCCGATGGACTGACAAAGGGTTGTGGGAGCATCCTGAGCAGTTGGCGATGAAAACCCTGACCGATGTAACGCCTTATACCGATTTTGTGAAGAAGACGCAGGCCCTTTTTGATGGAGACAGCATTGATTCGGCTGTCCGTGATGAGGACGAGGAAGAACGGACATACGATCCATATACCGCCGACGATTTCCTGCATGATGTGTTTATGGATGAAGACCGCTACAACATTCTCAAGGCTCTCTTGCTGACGAAAAAGAATGTGATTCTCCAAGGCGCACCGGGCGTCGGAAAAACCTTTGCGGCCAAGAGGCTTGCCTATTCTATCATGGGCGAGAAAGACACGAACCGCGTCAAGATGGTGCAATTCCATCAGAGTTACAGCTACGAAGACTTTATCATGGGCTTCCGCCCCACGGAAACAGGCTTCGAGTTGAAGAAAGGCGTTTTCTATGAGTTCTGCCGCAAGGCCGCAGAAGATGACCGTCCCTATTTCTTCATCATTGACGAGATCAACCGAGGCAACTTGAGCAAGATTTTTGGCGAGTTGTTCATGCTCATTGAAAGCGATAAGCGCGGAGTTGAGTTGCAGCTTCTCTACGCGGACGAGCAGTTCTCTATTCCAAGCAATGTTTACATCATAGGCATGATGAATACCGCAGACCGTAGTCTTGCCATGCTGGACTATGCACTGCGCCGCCGTTTTGCCTTCTTTGAGATGACACCGGCATTTAACTCTTCCGGTTTCAGGGCATATAGGGCGAAGATCAACAATCCGAAGTTCGACCGCCTGATTGCCACAGTAGAACAGCTTAACGATGCGATAGCGAATGATGATTCGCTGGGCGAAGGTTTCTGCATCGGCCATAGTTATTTCTGTACGAACGCCACAGTCACAGACGATTGGATGAAGTCCGTAGTAGAGTTTGAGTTGATCCCGCTGCTCAAAGAATATTGGTTTGATGAAGCCGCGAAAGTCAAGGATTGGAGCCGTACTCTTCGTGAGGTGGTCAAATGATTCCCATTCGCAACATCTACTATATGCTGGCCTATGCGTTCCAAGTGTTGCACGAGCAAGGCTATAAGGATGTTGCCGCTGAGGATTTCCGAAACACCGCAGAACTGCTGGCTGCTATCCTATGCAAAGGCGTGTCTGTTCAGATTAAGCGGGGCTTATGTAGACAGTACATAACAAAGGAAGAGCCGCTGGCTTCCCCAAGAGGCAAGCTTGAAATTGGAGAATCCATCAAAACCCAAGTACTTCGTAAAAAACAGCTCGTCTGCGCCTATGATGAGTTTTCAGTTAATGCCTATACAAATCGCATTATCAAAACAACAATGGCCGTCCTGCTCCGTGCAGATATTGCCAAAGCGAGGAAGAAAGAAATCCGCAAGCTGCTTGTCTTCTTCGATGGCGTAGATACTTTGGACGCTCATAACATCAACTGGAACATCCAGTATGACCGCAATAATCAGACCTATCGGATGATAATTGAAATATGCCGGTTTGTTCTGAAAGGACTGCTGCAAACGACCGCAGACGGATCTACCCGTATTATGGATTATGCGGATGACATGACAATGGCAAAGCTGTATGAGAAATTCATACTGGGCTATTATCAGCGGGAGCACCCGGACATCCGTGCGTATTCCCCGCAAATCGCTTGGCAAGTGACAGATGGGTACAGAACGCTTCTGCCTACCATGCAGTCCGACATCGTGCTTTCAAACAAGAAAGCTGGAAAAACGCTTATAATCGACGCAAAGTTCTACACGCATAATATGCAGATGAAAGCACCCTATATGACGCAAACGCTCCACTCAGGGAATTTGTATCAGATTTTCACCTATGTCAAGAACTGGGATGCAGCGCCCGGAGAAACGGTAGCGGGAATGCTTCTATACGCCAAGACAGATGATGCCGTTCAGCCGGATGGAGATTACCAGATGAGCGGCAATCAGATCAGCGTAAAGACGCTTGATATGAACTGCGAGTTCGCTGTGATCGCAGGACAGCTTGACACGATTGCAGAAAGGGTTAGATGATAACACAGCAGATCGAACAAAGGAGCAACAGAAATGGCAGGATATTATACCGAATCAAATTACGAGAATGCAGTTCTCCAATTACTCAACGAAGGGCTTGGCTACACCTATGTCTACGGACCGGATGTAGAGCGTGATTATCACTCTCCGCTCTACGAGGATGTCCTGTTGCCCGCCTTGCAGCGCATCAATAAGGGCTTGCCTCTGGATGCTATCAATGAGGCCATTTACAAGCTCAAGAACTTTGAGTCCGGCTCACTGCTGCAAAAGAATATGACCTTTACCGACTATCTGCAAAACGGTATCTCTGTAAAATACTTTGTAAATGGCGAGGAACGCTCCACCCTCGTCTACCTTGTTGATTTCAAAAATCCTGCCAATAACGACTTTACCGTTGCCAACCAGTGGACTTTCATCGAAAATTCCGAAAAACGCCCGGATGTCATTCTCTTCATCAATGGTCTGCCCCTTGTCGTAGTGGAGCTGAAATCTCCCTCCCGCGAAGAGACAGATGCTTCCGACGCATACCGTCAGCTCCGTAACTATATGTACGAGATCCCCTCCATGTTTATTTACAATGAGGTTTGTGTCATGAGCGATATGACCACCTCAAAGGCCGGAACCATCACCTCCGGTGAAGACCGCTTCATGGAGTGGAAAACAACGGACGGCAGCTACGAGAACACACAGTACGCAGCCTTTGACACCTTCTTTGAGGGACTGTTTGAGAAGAACCGCTTCCTCGACATCCTGAAAAACTTTATCTGCTTCAATGTGGACGGCGAGAAGACATTCAAAGTGCTTGCCGCCTACCATCAGTATTTTGCCGTCAAGAAGGCGATTGCTTCCACTCAAAAGGCAACCGTCACAGATGGCAAAGGTGGTGTGTTCTGGCACACGCAGGGCAGCGGAAAGTCGCTGTCTATGGTGTTCTATGCTCACTATCTGCAAGAGGCATTGGAAAGCCCGACAATCGTTGCGATCACAGACCGAAACGACTTGGATGACCAGCTCTACGGCCAGTTTGCCCGCTGCAAGGATTTCTTACGCCAAACGCCGCAACACGCCCAAAGCCGAACGCATTTGAAAGAGCTGCTTGCGAACCGTCAGGCAAACGGCATCATCTTCACTACCATGCAGAAGTTTGAGGAAAGCGATGAGCCTCTTTCTGAGCGTCGGAATATCATCGTCATGGCGGATGAGGCGCACCGCAGTCAATACGGATTAACAGAGAAAGTTGTAGTGCGCCAGAAGGAAGACGGCGAGGTCGAAGCAAAGACAATTATCGGCACTGCCCGGATTATTCGTGATAGTCTTCCGAACGCTACATACATTGGCTTCACTGGTACTCCCATCTCTTCTAAAGATCGGAGCACCCGTGAGGTGTTCGGTGATTATATCGACATTTACGATATGACTCAGGCAGTTGAGGATGGAGCGACCAGACCGGTTTACTATGAAAGCCGCGTCATCCATCTCAAGCTTGATGAAAAGACGCTGCATCTTATTGACGATGAGTATGACCTGATGGCAGAGAATGCCGATCCTTATGTTATCGAAAAGAGCAAAAAGGAACTTGGCCAGATGGAGGCAATTTTGGGGGCCGACCAGACGATCCGTTCTCTGGTAGACGATATTCTCGACCATTATGAAAACTATCGCGCCAATATTCTGACCGGAAAGGCGATGATTGTTGCCTACTCCCGCCCCATCGCCATGAAGATATACAAGCGGATTTTGGAACTGCGTCCTGCTTGGACGGAAAAGGTCGCAGTTGTCATGACGCAGGGCAACAACGACCCCGAAGAGTGGCGTGAAGTGATCGGCAATAAGGCTCACAAAGAAGATATGGCGAGAAAGTTCAAAGACAACGACTCGCCGCTTAAAATCGCTATCGTTGTGGATATGTGGTTGACCGGCTTTGATGTTCCTTCCCTTGCCACAATGTATGTCTATAAGCCGATGGCCGGTCACAACCTCATGCAGGCTATCGCTCGCGTCAACCGCGTTTTCAAGGATAAGGAAGGCGGCTTGGTTGTTGACTATGTGGGCATCGCTGCTGCGCTGAAACAGGCTATGAATGACTATACGGCGCGGGACAAGAAGAACTACGGTGACACGGATGTCAGCAAGGCTGCATATCCGAAATTCCTTGAGAAACTGTCCGTGTGCCGCGACCTATTCTACGGTTATAACTACGATAAGTTCATGACTGGAACTGACCTTGATAAGGCGAAGGCGATTACCGGAGGTGTAAACTACATCCTTGGCAAGAGCGTAGCAGAGCAAGACCTTCCCGACAAGGAGAAGACGCAAAACATCTACATCAAGGAGGCGTTGCTTCTCAAACAGGCACTTTCGCTGTGCGGTAGCTTGGTAGATGAAAAGACACGCTTTGAAGCAGCATTCTTTGAATCTGTCCGAACGATGATTGTCCGGCTTCTGTCCGGCGGTACGGGTAAGAAGTTTACGCTGCCGGAAGTAAACGAGCGGATCAATGAGCTGCTGAAACACAGTATCAAGAGTGAGGGCGTAATCAACCTCTTCTCGGATGTGAAGGCGGAGTTTTCGCTGTTCGATCCGAAGTTCCTTGAAGAGATTGCCAACATGAAGGAAAAAAACCTTGCTGTTGAACTCTTGAAAAAGCTGATTGCCGAACAGGTGTCGGTTTACCGGCGAACCAATATTGTCAAATCGGAGAAGTTTTCTGAACTTATTCAGGGTGCAATGAACCGATACCTGAACGGGATGCTGACCAATGAGGAAGTCATTCAGGAGCTTTTGAAGCTTGCCAAAGAAATTGCCGATGCAAACGCAGAGGGCGAAAAGCTGGGATTGACCTCCGACGAGCTTGCATTCTACGATGCTCTGACCAAGCCCCAAGCCATCAAAGACTTCTACGAACATGACGAACTGATTGCAATTACAAAAGAGCTGACCGATCTGCTCCGTAAGAACCGGACAATAGACTGGCAGAAGAAAGAAAGCGCCAGAGCCGGTATGCGCCGGTTGGTCAAGCGCCTTCTCAAAAAACACAAATACCCGCCAGAGGGCATGGATGACGCAGTTCAGACCGTGATGAGCCAATGTGAAATGTGGACGGATAATGTAATGACTGTGTGACCATTCATCGTCTACTGTTCGTTATCAACGCTATGCCTCGAAAGGAACATAATATGGATGTCCGCGAAACAGCAGAGCTGGATGAAGATGAGCGCTTTATCACGATTGCAGATGGCAGCGATACTGGAATCGTCAATAATCAAGTCCCCGAAGCAGATATAATCAGGTATAAAGACAGCACCTATGAGATTGTTTCTAAGATTGCCTATTTGATTGGTGTGCCAAAGCGGATTTTTGAGAATGAGCACGAGCCGCCTAAAATGGAAGTTTATGAACGGCTTGAACAGGACAAGGCGGCTCGGATAATCCGCCACCTTTGCATTATCCGAACGGCCATAGAGCGGAATTTCAAACACATCAATGAAAAGATGCGGTTTGACTATACTTCAATTTACAATCTCCCTGAGTATATTCCGCCAGACAGCATGACACAGCTCAGTGCTGATGGAGTCAATTTTGTCCGAAAGAGCAGCAAAAAACTTTGCCATCATGTTATTGAGATCAACAAGTTGATAGCTGATAGAATTAACAACTGCAAAAAGCTATTTCCTCTTTGGCTAAATTGGCAATATGTAAAAAATCTTTTTGTGATGCCCAATGGTCTAACAGAGGATGGGACAAAGGCCGCTGCGGATATTTACTACTCGCATTTGCTTTTCTATCCGTATCAGGTTTACATCAACTGGACTCCTAAAGAAGAAGGGAACATTCTCTATAACGACAAGAAATTTGTCACCTTGCTCTACCAATGGAATAATGACTATTTCACAGAATATAGCAAGGTATCAGACGCAGGGAGCTATGTTAAGGGAAGCATCTATGAGTTTATAGAAAGCAGCGAGAAAGTTGTCATCGTGGTAGATTGCGAAAATTCAGACCCATACAAACTTTGTGCAACGCTGAGGAATCTTGACCGTCAATATACAAAGAAGATTTCTTCAATCATCTTGTTTGATGATGTTCATGCTGCATCTGCGTGGCGCATTTTGGAGAGTTTCACCGCAATCCCTGTTGAACACATGATGATCGAACGAGTGAAGCAAAATAAATCCCTTGTTGATGTGATGCTCATTTCAAGAACCTGTCAGGAACACTATAAAAACAATGTGGATTCCTTCATCCTTGTGTCAAGCGACTCGGACTACTGGGGGCTGATTTCGTCTCTGCAAGATGCCCGTTTTCTTGTCATGATCGAACGGGAGAGCTGCGGGCCAGACTTGAAAAATGCACTTTCAGATGCCGGAATATTCTACTGCTACATAGATGACTTCTATTCAGGGAATACCGAAGACATCAAGCAAGGCGCACTCTTTAAGGAGATGTATCGGTACATCGACAATGCCGTCAGACTCAACATATTTGAGATGTTTGATGAAGCAATACGCACTACACGGATTGAAATGAGTTCAGCAGAAAAACAGCAATTCATTTCTCAATATGTGAAAACGATGCAGATGAGGATCACCGACAGTGGCGATGTGGTCTTGGAGTTCAAACGAAAATAAGCGGAGGTGTAAAATTATGATGGATGAATTATGGCGCGAAGAGGAAAAGAAAACATTAGAGAGGATTGCCAAGCTGACCGAATTGGGAAAAGTCAAATGGGAATGCGTAGAATACAATCCGCTGTGTTTCATGAATGAGGACAAGGTGGATGAAACCTCTGCTTATTTGTGCCAGATGTTTACTCTGACATCGGAAATCGGTGGGATGCCTTACGAGCTTGAAATAGCCGAATACATTACCGTACCTGACGGGAAGGGCGATATTGCGCTTACCTTAACACGAGATGTCCCTGATGATTTTATGAAGATTGATTCCATACTGTCCAGTGATGTTGATGAATATGAAAACTGTGAGCCGAGCGAGATAGGTAAACGATACAAAAATGATCCTGCCATGCGGCTAACAGAAGCCATCGTCCCCGTAGTAATTGAGTCCGAAGCTGTTCAAGACACTTTTGAATGGGCTAGGTTCATCAATGAAAATGGAATTGCAGATGAGATTCTTAATCATCCAGTGGTTCGGCTTGCCGAAAAGCTGTTTAATAAACATCGCCTTCTCGACTACCACCGGATTCTTTTCGACATCCCTTATAGGGAAAAATTGATCTCAGAATAAAGAATAAGCCGCAGTCCCCACAACGGGAACTGCGGCTTATTCAATTCATTGCTGGCTAATTACCAGATTATATGTTTTCTACCACAAGCGTTATGGGATTGATGACACGCACCGGCTTACCCTGCTGTTGCGCATACTGTACGGTTTTCCCTGTGCCACTCGGTTTGCCGTTCCATACTGCAATAATGTAATCAGCCTGGTCCACCATATAACGATTGCGCTTGTGCATACAATCCGGCGTATAACGCTGCTGCAAAAGCGTTTCTTTGTCGCATTTGGAGGCTATATCAAAGTACCGATCCCTGAGAGCCTCGCTCCATTTCTCAGCTTGTGTTTCGCAAGGGAAGGCACACTCAAGCGTAATGCTATTATAAGCCGACTTCAAGCCAAGGACGATCTCAGCCGCAAACATATCAACGCCGATTGCCATACCGGTGATAAAGTGCGTAACGCCATTCTCTTCAATCTGCCTGATTATTTCATCTCTGAGCTTCTGCTTGAGTGCAATACATCTTTCGTCTGCCTCATTGAATCCAAACGGGAGGCTATGGGGTCTGTGGCCGGTAAATGCACATTTCTTTGTCTTCATATCTCATCTCTCCAACTGTGTATTTTAGCGCTATTCTCATTCGCTTATCCATAGTATAGCATGAAGAGATGCAGAAGTCAGTCGAAATACGCGGTAAAAGAAAAAACTGCGCCGAATAAGCGCAGTTCAATGACGAATGTTATTTTTCATTCTCTTTTTCTTGACGGATCAGGAGTTCAACTATTTGGAGAATGCGATTTTGAGCATCAACCGAAAGGGTGCCCAATTCATTCGAGAGCTGTGTTGCCTTATACTCTGTCGTGTGGTCGAGTACATCACAGAAGATGGCATCCGCAGATACCTCAAGAGCGTTAAGCAACAATATCAAATTTTCACAACGGGGAAAAGATGCGCCCCGTTCTAAGGTTGAAATATAGTTTGCAGTGAATCCGGTCTTTTCGGCAAACTCTTCCTGCGTAAGACCGAGGCGTTCGCGGCACTGCTTAATCCGCTTGCCAATTCGCTTATCTATCATGCCAACTACCATGTCCTTTGCTGTATCGTTCATAGTAATTATATGGATAAACGATGTAGTTATACAGAAACGCTAATCCACTGTCTATGTATTTACGACATAGTATTGTCAAAATTCGTGAAAGAAACACAAAAAAGAGCCTCAGCCGACAACCAGAAGGTTATCGACTGAGGCTCTTCACTTTT
>ERZ824575.1465-NODE-1465-length-22181-cov-9.956341_pt1 | contig 22181 bp, 21 predicted proteins | sample MGYA00519470_ERZ824575 | MGnify/ENA primary metagenome ERZ824575 (study PRJEB31778, sample SAMEA3449170) | human gut metagenome | biome: human gut; feature: human-associated habitat; material: faeces | place: United Kingdom | collected 2010/2012 ...
GTAACCGTTCCTTCCAGCAGATCTGTCACGACCTGATTGAGCTGTGCAGCGTTCTTAAAGGTGATAACAGGAACACCTGTCTGACTTTCGATGGCCTTTCGTGCGCCACCGGCCACCTTACCTCCAGCGCACCACATCAAGCGTTTTCAACAAATCCGCTTCCGCTAGGGCAGTCTATATTCTTTTCCGGGTAGCCAAGTGTTCCGTAATCAATATACTTCCCATCATATTTTAATAGTTTTAATATTACTCTAACGAGAATACATTCATAAACCTGACTAATCATATACTGTTCTTGATAGTCAGTATTATCTCCAAAAGACCCATGTGCAGAAAAATTACGTGCTCTCAATGCTTTCTTCTCTGCGTCGCCAATAGTCATATTAAGGCCCTTGAAAAAATGTGTCAACTGTTCATTTACAGTCATGCGATTCATCCCCTCAATAGAGCGTTTCATTCTTTCTGTATATCCTGTTCCTTCAAATTGTGTAGGTACTAATTCTTTAATTAGCTTTATTCTCTTTGAAAAATCCCGTTTATCCATAAGTACCGTATCAGGGTTTAATTCTACTTTTTCATACCATTTCCTTTTTATATTCTCTAACGCTCCAGATAAGATGGGTAAATCCATCGGCCTCACAATCTCTCTTGCATACCAATATGCAGAAAAAAGAGATTTAAAATCAAGTTTTTCGTACAGCTCCGAAAAGGGATTAATATAGTTCTGTACAACATCGAAATAATTTTGCCGAGATGGAAAATCGTTTTTAATCGGTGGTCTTGGTCCATTCACGCATAACTTTTTAATGTCAAATCCATATGTACGAGGATACTCCATGACAAAACCTATTTCATTACCGACCTCATCAAACGAAGTTTCTCCTATGTATATTAATCTTTTCCCAATAAAAAAACTCAAATAATCTCTAATTTGATTTCTTTCTTCTTCGTTGGGAATCCTTCCGTATTTTTTTAAATACGATATACTTAGGTTTGTGCTCCAAGATGGTCCATAGTTGTCTCCAACAAAATGAACATCAAAGGCTGTATCCTTAAACTTGATATGTATAAAACTGCCACAGCATACTTCTTCTAATGACTCTTTTTGTGGAAACGATATATCACCATATTTACCAAAAACCGAACCTTCTACTCTATATTCAAACATTGAGTTCCCACAGAGGCTTAATCCACTTTCGCTACCGTTCAATATCCATTCCTTCAGTACGGAAGGCTCTCTTTTAGCGGACCTTCCTTCAATATGATAACAAAATAATCTATACTCTGTTTTGTCGAGCTTACTTGTATATCCGGTACAATACATCGGTGCAAAAGTAACAGTGTAATCATCAAATATTTTTAATTCTAATCTACCTTCTGGCATAGTTGAGCCAAGTGCAACTTCTTGCTTTTGCACTGCAGGTTTCTGTTTTCTCTCTTTGCATTGATTTAAATATCTTACACACGAAATACTGATATTGTACTCATCATCTCTGGATACGCATAATTCATCTACGTCATCCCAAAATACATCATCAAGATTTTCTTGCACAATGCTCACATGTCCACCAATAATAAAGTTCTCAAAAGGAATACTTTCCCATAACAGCGAATCTAACTTTCGTTTATTCATATCACACCTTCTTTCACACATAGGAGTAGCGTTTCAACAACTCTATACAAGTTATCTTAAAAGCATGTTGTAGTACAAGTAATAATGTACAAAAACGAACTAGATTGAAAACATAATCAGTTTTTGAGCGCAATCTTTCATAAAGCTCAAATGAATCTCCATTATCACGTTAACTAATGTGCTTCTGAATGTCCTCCACAGATGGCAGCTGGCGTTCCAATTCTTCTGGCAGGCTGCTGGTGATTTGGTAGGCACTGACGCCGATGGGCTTGCTCATGTCCTTGAGAGAATACTCTGCCACGAGGTCGTTCTTGCTTTTGCAGAGAAGCAGACCAATAGAGGGATTGTCCTGCTCTTTCTTCAGGATGCCATCCACCGCAGAGAGGTAGAAGTTCAGCTGTCCGGCGTACTCCGGTTTGAACTCGCCGGTTTTCAGTTCAATCACCACATAGCAGCGAAGGTTGAGGTTGTAAAACAGCAGGTCGATATAGAAATCATCGCCTCCCACATTCAGGTGGTATTGGTTGCCAAGAAAAGCGAAGCCTGTTCCCAACTCCAGAAGGAGCTTTGTCACATCCTTGACCAGCGCCTGCTCAATATCGCGTTCCACCATGTCCGCTTTGAATGGGATAAAGTCAAAGATGTACGGGTCTTTCATGGTCTGTGCCGCAAGCTCGCTCTGCGGGGATGGCAAGCGGTTTCCAAAGTTGGATACCTTCTCCGCCAGCACCTGTCGCTGATACAGACCGCTTTCAATCTGATGAACTAATACATTGCGTGACCAGCCATTTTCGGCACTTCTCTCTGCATACCATAGGCGTTCCTCGGATTTGGAAAGCTTGTCCATCAGCACGACATTGTGTCCCCACGGGATTTGTGCAACAGCCTGTTGCACAAATTCGTCGCCCGGATAAGCCGCCGCGAATTTTGCCATATACTTCAAGTTCCTCACCGAGTAGCCGGTGGCATTTGGGAAGGAAAGCTTGATATCGGCGGCAAGATTCTCCACGAACTTGCTGCCCCACGTCTTGTGGGCGTTGATGACCTCACCGATGGAGTGATAAAGGAGCAACAACTCCCGATTGACGCTGACCGCCGCACGGTACTGCGCTGTGCGGATCTCCTGCTTGATCGACTCAAGAATATGCAGATATTCGTTGGAATTTATCAGCATGGCCTTTTCCTCCATCAATTTTCTCAGCAGGGCCTTGACAGCCTTACCAAATAGCGTTGAAGTCCCTTATGTACCACGGGTCAACCGTAAAATTGGGGTAATTTCCGTAGTACAGCAATAAATTCGATATATGCTATCTCAAACACTTTGGACTAAGGGGTAAAGCAGAAAGATGGGATTGTAAACTGTCTCACAAGTATCCCAAAGATTATTACTCATCGAAAATATAAACATTTCCTTTTGCCCTTGTTATGGCTACATAGAGTTTATTTTTTGTCATTGGAGCTAATTCGGCCAACTTTCCGGCAGCCATTTTCTTTGAGGTAGTCTTATTAAGTAGAACGCAGACATCAGTATACTTATCTTCACCCTTTGTCTCTCCCCAGTTCTTATGCATATACCCTTTTTTTGAACCATTTTGATAATGCAGTTTTACTATACTGTTATTTCTCGTATATTCCGCAATTCTCACCGAATCAGTTACCACTTCAATCGTCGTATTATCTTCGTCGGATCTATTAGACCCTATCCTAATTCCCAAATTGTCTGTTATAAATTGACAGACATTTTTACTACAGCGCCAGCTGTTTAAAAGGCTCGTATTATCGCAGACAATACCTTTTGCTGTAAATCGTGATTCATATTTTATCTTATCATCAAATAGTGTTTTATTTTTGTTTCCATCGCGACTGGTATCAAATGTGTGTTGATAGAAATCTCCCACAAACAACATATTCACATTTGTATCCATAAGAGACTCTAGAAAATCAAAATCTCGTCCGCCTATATCCTGTATTTCATCAATTACAAGTTCGTCATAATACCTTTCAATACGACGCTTTATCTTAGGCAACGCATTTGCTCGCTCCAAAAAGAACGCAAGCCTATTGCTATACAAAAGTCCAGACGGACTCAGATAGTAGCGCATAGAATCTTGAGGTATTTTTATATTCGGATTGTTGTCAAAAACAATTCCCTTTGCGTGAATTATATCTGCAAAATAAGGCTTGTAGCAAAAATTATAGAGAAATGAGAAATAAGTCATCAGCGTAACACTGTTTGGCCATCTACCGCCAAATTTAGCAAGTATCTTTCGAGAAATATTATCGTAATTGCCATCTGTATAGGTTAGAATCAAGGATCGTTTCTCTAGGGATAGCTCATTGACAATATAGGTCGTTTTTCCCGATCCAGCAACTGCAAAAATCACTCGCTTATCCATTCAAACGCCTCTTTTATATATGAAGGGACACTAATATCATCGTTTTGGCAAAGTAACCTGTATGCGGCATCCGTCTTGTTGTTCAACATATATTGCTGCGCATCACCCGAAAACAGCTTATCGCATAAGCCCTTGTTTTCACAATACAGAACAATCTCAAATGTTCGCTTTCTCTCATCTGGTTCATAGCATATTTTTACATTATCCATATCTGAATAACCGATATATTTTTCTATGCAGTTTTTTTGAACATTTCCGTCATTATCTGTTACGACTGCAACTTTGCCTTTTGTAAGACATGCAATATCCAAATAACGTTTAAAACTTAGTCCGCGTACATCTAAAATCTGTACATCATCATTTTCGGGAACATGACCGGTGACTGTTTCATAAAATTTTTCAAACAGGATGTATTCAGCTGGACCTTCAACAAGAATAGTCTTCCGTGAAAGCACAAATTCTGTTATGCTTGCAGGGGGAGTTTTTTTGAAATACGCTGCTGTCTCAAGGTTTAGACTTTTGAGGGTAACAGGTCTTTTCTCTCCATCACAATGTAGAATAATGACGTTATTAAGTTCAAGTCTCGTGCTGATAAGACTATTATGCGTTGCAATGAAGATCTGGCCAGCCTGTGTTTTAGCAATTTTTTGAATGAGTTTCTTAAGATTGACATGACTTAAGTGTGTTTCAGGTTCTTCAAGTAAAATCACATCCACGTTTGAACCCGCATGTTCCAATGCGAAATCTGTCTTAATAAAGATTTGTCTTCCAGTTCCTTTGTTGTCAATGCTTATTTCATCTTCATAAATCATTAGATTGTTTTCAAGGGCGGATGCGGGACTGTTTTTAAGGCCAAAAGTATAGTGCTTTTCCTGCGGAATACGATCATTCAATGGTTTTAAACTGTCCGCACAAAAAACTTTTCTCATTTGACGGTACTTGCTTCTGAATATAGCACGTTCTTTTGCATCATCTCCCGTATATTGGTAATAAGTTCGCTTTATGAAATCATTCGTTGCATATTCAGAGTCCATATTGTCGCTATTCACCATTGCGCAACGCAGTTTTCTTTTGTATCCCGTATATACTTGATCTGCAAAGGTCAAAAAACGTATGGAATAGTATTCATAAGGGAAATAATCAGATTGCGCATCCATTGCGGAGGTTATCTCTGTTTTATAATCTTCATTCGGCTCGCAGACCAATTTGATGCCGTCACACTCAATCTTGTCGGAATTGTTTTCACCATTAACGCTTGGGTCTGACGCTCCGCTAAGGTATAATTCAACTCTCAGTTTTGGCAAGTCGGCATAACATCGATCACTGTTGATAAATTCCGTAACAGCTTCTATGTTCAGCAAATTATCCAGTCCGATTGCTTCGACCCTTCGATTGTTTCCTCCTGAAACCAAATCGATAGCTTCAAGGATGGTGCTTTTGCCAGACTCATTGTCTCCTATAAGAATATTATTTTTCGTATTTGGCTCAATCACGAACTCTCGAAAACGGCGGAAATTATACAACTTGATTTTCGTAATGAAAATGGACATATATGTATTCCTCCAATTCTGTTGTAGGCTTGATGATTCTGCCAAAGCAGAGAGTATATCAATATTCTCCAATTGCTAATGGTATGCAGTATCTCTACTGCACTCTCTACGTCTTTTTAGTATAACAGGTATCTATTTTCACGTCGAGCCTTTTTTCCAAATACAGATAATAATTCCACTTTCCAGCAACACGACTTTTGCCTAGTGCAGTTTCCGTACTAATTTAGAATACTGTTTCTATATCGATACATGTTGCATAACTTACTATTCTAAGATTATCTTGCGAAAAAATGAATCTCCTGCATTTCCGGCAAAATACAATTTCCGTCCACATGGGCGTCTGCCTTCTTTTTCGTTAGATTACTCACTTTCGCCTTCGCAGAAATTCAACTACAATAGTCTCATCATACACAAGGAGATGAGACCATGCCCACCGAGTACCCAGCAGATTTCAAGCAAAAAGTCATCAAGCGTTATCAAAACGGAGAATCCATCAAATCTCTCAGCCACGAACTGCACATTGCCCAGGGGACACTTTACCGCTGGCGGAAAGCGTACTGTACTATCCAAGGAACAACCCGCACCTACACACCAAAGGAGTTTGACGCCATTTCAAGACGATTGGCAAAACTGGAACATGAAATGGAAATCATCCGCCTTTCTCAATGCATAGCAAATGTTCCCCTGCAAAAGAGACTTTCCATTTTGGAAAATCTCCACCATCAGTCTGATAATACTTATAGTGTTCATGAGCTGTGCGAAGCATTGGATGTCGCTCGCGGTACATTTTACAACCACATCTTTCGCCGTGCGGACCGCAGCCAGCGCGACCAAGAGCAGACACAACTCATGCGTCTGGTACAGCAGGCTTTCGACGACAGCGGCCAACGGTATGGTGCCGAAAAGATTCGCATTACATTGGCCGAAGGTGGTATCAGAGTCAGCACCAAGCGCATTGCTACGATCATGCAGGAGCTCGATCTGCGCAGCATTCGACTTGATTCCAAAAAGCAGTTTAAAAAGCATCAAAAATACCGCAAGCAAAACCTGTTGGAGCAGCAATTTACCGCAGAACATCCTAATCAAACATGGGTCAGTGATATTACATACTTCAAGCTCAACGATTACTGGCTTTATCTGTGCATCATTCTCGACCTCTTTTCCCGGAAAATCATCGGCTATCGCGTATCCCGCAATGCCAGCACGAATTTGGTCACCAGTACATTTCGGATAGCTTTCCGCGAACGAGATACCCCTGCCGATTTGACATTTCACAGCGACCGCGGCAAGCAGTATACTTCCACCGCATTTACAACGCTCCTGCAAAAGTGCGGTGTGAAGCAATCGTTTTCCGCTACGGCACGGCCACATGACAACGCCGTGGCGGAAGCCTTCTTTGCCTCATTCAAAAGAGAAGAGGCGTACCGCAGAGAGTACACCTCAGAACAAAGCTTTCGCAAAAGTGTGGAGCAGTATGTTCAATTTTACAATGAGGTACGCCCTCACAGAACTTTGAGATACAAGACTCCGCAAGCCTTTGAAGCCGCTTATCACGAGAATTTGTGAGAAAACCGTGTTCAAATAACGACCTTGCGTAAAAATAAACGTTCCGCATTCTGAGAGTTTTACTGTACATACATTTGCACAGCAAAAGAAAAAAGCCTTGATAAGTCAAGGCTTTGCAGATAAGAGGAACTCCGCTTTTCGACAAAAATGTTCGAAAAACGGAGTTCATTCACTTGGAGCGGGCGACGAGGCTCGAACTCGCTACCTCGACCTTGGCAAGGTCGCGCTCTACCAGATGAGCTACGCCCGCAAACGCAGGATTGATTATAACCCAGATTTCTTCGTTTGTCAATCCTGCATTTTCAATTTTTCATCAAAATCTCAATAATTCCGGCAGAGCTCTCGTTAGGATAGAATTCCACCTGCCACAGGGCGGACTCCTCGCCCCGCTGCTCCTGCTCCACCTGGGCCACAATGTCCCGCACCTCCTGGGCCTGATCCCGGAAATAGCCCACCTGCACCACCAGCTCGGCGGCGTCATTCTCGGCGGCGGCGGTCAGCAGCGTGTGCAGAGCGGAGATGCTGGTGGCGTGAACGATGCCCTTCACCTGGGCCTCGCTGCGGCGATAGCCCAGGGACAGCTTGATCTCACTGTATGCCCGGTTATCCTGGGACACGGTATAGGTGATGTACTCCACGGCGTAGGCACCCATGGGCGTCTCCCGCTGCACCTCCTGGCACGCCTGCTCGATGGCCTGCTCGGGATCCAGCGCCTCGCTGCCGGGGGAAAGCCAGATGGTGCCCTCTGCCGCGTGGTCGTCCACCAGCACCAGCAGAGCGTTGACCAGATCCTGATACGTCTCCGGCTGGAGGACGTCCTTCTGCTCGCTCTCATAATAGGAGGAGCTGTGGCGCTCCACGCTGCTATAATCCCGCTCCAGCAGCGAACAGCCGCAGAGTGTCAGCAGCATCGCAGCTGTCAGCAGCGCCATCACACGGTATTTCATCTCCGCTTCCTCCCTTTCTGAAATGCTTCTTTCGTCCCGAGGCCGTCAGGACGACAGGTGGCGGCCGAAGTTGCCGCCTACCCGGACGCCCTCCTGGATCACATAGAAGGCGTGGGGGTCAATGTCGTGCAGCGCCATCTGCACCGACGCCAGTTCGTACTTGTTCAGGCAGACGCACATCACATGCACCTGCTCGTGGGAATAGCCGCCCCGGCCCTCCCACAGGGTAAAGCTGCGGTCCAGCTTCTCCAGGATGGTCTGGTTCAGCCGCTCCGGATCCTCCTTGGTGAAGATGATCATCTGGACGGAGATATTCTGCTGATGCAGGCGATCCAGGAACAGGGCCTGGAACACCACATAGATGGCGGAGTAAATGGCGGTGCCCAGGTTGAACAGCACAGCGCACAGCACATACAGCGCCGTGTTGAAGGTGATGGAGAACCGCCCCACGGTAAAGCCCTTGCCCTTCTTGCTGAGGTACAGACCCAGCACGTCCAGGCCGCCGGTGGAGCAGCCGCAGGTCAAAATCAAGCCGCTGGAAAAGCCGCTGAGGATGCCGGCCACCAGGCAGGAGGTCAGCTTATCGGCGATGATGGGTGTGGCCGGCGACGGGATCACCGCCAGCGCGACGGAGTTGATGACCGTCACCACCGTCATGCGGATGACGAAGCCCCGTCCCAGGGTGCGCCAGGCCAGCCAGATCAGCGGCAGGTTCACCAGCAGGTACAGGACACCGGCCAGGTCGATGGGAGAATTCATCCCCAGGCGCTCCACCGCCAGGGTACGGATCACCTGGCACAGGCCGTACAGGCCGCCGCTGTAAAGCCCCTGGGGCACCACGAACAGATTGATGCTGGCCGCCAGCAGAATACCGCCCAGCACGCCCATTCCCAGCCGCAGCCATTTGTTCTGCTGTACCTTCTGCAACATACGCCAGGACCTCGCTTTCTTTGTCTCTACGGTGTATTGTCATATTATTGTATAAGAATCTCTTCCGTGTGTCAACCGCCCGGCAGACTCACGGGCCGACAGGCGAGGCGATTATAATATATCCCCCCGGGGTTGTCAAGGCTTTCCCTTTCCCGGTTTCACAAGGCGAAACGCAGCCTGTCGTGCAGCGTCCGGCGGGCCCGGCGCAGGCAGCGGGACACCGTGGATTTGTTGACTCTCAGCTGCTGGGCGATCTGTGTGACGGTCATGTTCTCCTGATATTGCAGGCGGATCATCTGCCGCTGACGGGGCGTCAGCTCGGCCAAGGCGTCGGGCAGCCGGCGGCGCAGGCGGCTCAATCGCTCGCTGTTGTCCCCATCCCCCTGCCGCCATCCGGCCAGCTGCGTGTAATCAAAGACTGATTTTTTCATCCTTGTGATAGCTCCTGTCATAGTAGTGGGCCGTCAGGCGATAGACCTGTCGGCATTGCCGCAGCATGGGATCCAGATCCAGGATCCGCCGGTGCAGGGCAAAGCGCACCGCCTCGTCCTCCGCCTGACGCTCCGCCTGCCGCAGCTGGACCATGCGCCGGGCGATCAGCTCCGCCGAATAGGCGTATTCCTGAGATAATTCCAAAAGTGTCATATGTTCCCTCCCCTTTTTCGGTAGATGTGCGGAAAAAAGTGTGATTTTTTTCCGTCATTTTGTGAAAGTTTTTGTTGACAAATAAAGTGACTTCTGCTAATATAATCTTCGCTGGTAGCATGCTGGTGTAGCTCAGCTGGCAGAGCAGCTGATTTGTAATCAGCAGGTCGGGGGTTCGAATCCGTCCACCAGCTCCAATTTCATATGGGGGATTTCCCGAGTGGCCAAAGGGGACAGACTGTAAATCTGCTGGCAACGCCTTCGGTGGTTCGAATCCACCATCCCCCACCAAAAAGAAAAAGTCGCACAAAGTGTGGCTTTTTCTTTTTGTCCTTTTCTCTCTTCGTTCTTCTCTCTTCTCTTTTCTCTTCCTGCTGCGACTTTTTCCAGTGAAAAGATAAGAGAGAAAAGTGAAAAACGTTGGCATTGAAGTACAGTTGTCTTTCTGATATACTTATTTTGAGGTGATTCATAATGGCCAGCCCTCTTTTAGAGAAATCTCTGGACTTCGCAACGCAGATCGTCCTGTTTTATGAGGTATTTTCTAAAGCAAAAAAAGACACCACCATCGCCAAACAACTTCTTCGCTCTGCCACCTCCATCGGTGCCAACATTAATGAGGCAATCTACGGAAACAGCAAAGCTGATTTTATCTCTAAGCTGCATATTGCATTGAAGGAAACGGGTGAGAGCATTTACTGGCTCACTCTGCTGAAACGCACCCACTTGATAGAATACGATTTTGATTCCCTCCTCTCTCTGGCTGAGGAAATCAAGCGTCTCCTCATCGCCTCGCTGAATACCGCCAAGAGCCGCTGACCACGACCGCCTCCGGGCGGTTTTCTTTTTTCCCCTCCCCCCCATTTCCTCCTCTTGCGCGCACAAGAATCTTGTGATCACCTCTACAATATCACAAGATTCTTGTTATGTCAAGCCCATTTTAACAAGTTTCTTGTTTTTTCTCCTTGACATATCCCGGCAATGCCGGTAAAATAGGATTAAGAAAACAAGATTCTTGTTTCGGAGGGATTCTATGAGCTTTGGTGAGCAGCTGCGCAGGCGGCGGGAAGAGCTGGGTATGAGCCGGGACACCCTGGCGGAGAAGCTGGGCGTCAGCCGCAGCGCCATCGGCAACTACGAGACCGGCGTCAGCACCCCCAAGGAGGACGTGCTGCTGCGGCTGTTTGACGCCCTTCAGGTGGATCCCAACTACCTGTACCGGGACACGTTCCGCCACACCTTCGTCTACTCGGACGAGGAGCGGCGGATGGTGGAGAAGTACCGGGGTCTGCCCCTGCCGGGGCGGCAGATGGTGCACGCTGTGCTGGACGGTCTGGCGGAAATGCAGGAGGCATGGCAGCAGGACGCGCCGTCGGACAGCGTCCGCACCATCCCCCTATACGCCTCCCCTGCCGCCGCGGGCTTTGCCGCGCCGGTGTTCCAGGAGGACTATGACCTGATCCCCGTCACCGGCGACGTGCCTGCCGGGGCGGAGCTGGCGGTACGGATCCAGGGCGACTCCATGGCCCCGTGGATCTCTGACGGATCGGTGGTCTATGTGAACCACGACCCGCTGCAAAACGGCGACGTGGGTATCTTCTGCGTGGACGGCGACATGCTGTGCAAGCAGTACTACCGCGACCCGCTGGGCATGGTGTATCTCTTCTCCCTGAACCGGAAACGCGCCGATATGGACGTGGTGTTCCACCGGGGCAGCGGCCGCAGCCTCACCTGCTTTGGCCGGGTGATGATGCACGGCCTGCCCCTGCCGGAGTAAGGAGGTATTTTTATGAAAGACATCTTTTTCGTTTACGACCAGTGCTGCCTGTATGAGCTGATGGTGCTGCGCTACTTCATGCGGTGCGCCGGGTGCGACGCGGTGCTGCTGTCCCCGGACGGCGCGGCCATCACCTCGGCGGAGGGCATCCGGGTAACGCCCGACGGTGCCCTGGGCGACGCGGCGGAGGGCGACATCCGCTGCATAGTGGTGCCCGGCGGCTTTACCGTGGCCTTTGCCCACCGGGCGGCCACGCCGGAGGTGCTGGCGCTGCTGGGCCGGCTGCGGCGGCAGGGGACGGTCATGGCCGGGATCTGCGCCGGTGTGGACGTGCTGGAGATGGCCGGTGTGCTGGAAGGTGCCGCCTCCCCCCACTCCCGGCCGGAGGATCTGGTGGCGGATGGGCCGGTGATCACCGCCCGGGCCAACGCCTATGTGGATTTCGCCATCGCCGTGGCCAAGGCGCTGTCCCTGTTCGCCGACGAGCGGGATCTGGCGGAGACGCTGGCCTTCTGGAAGGGCACGCCCTCCGTTTTCCCGGAATAATATTCCGCCCCGGCGGGCATAATGCAGCCATTCCATACTTGATAAAGGAGTGTGCTGCTATGTACGCAAATGTCAATCAGAAGGCCTGTATCCAGTGCGGCCTGTGTCCCAGCATCTGTCCGGAGGTATTCTCGCTGGACGACGGCGCGCCCGCCCACGCCATCACCGAGCCCGTGCCGGAGGACTGCCGTCTGACGGCCCAGGAGGCCGCCGACAGCTGTCCCACCGGCGCCATCGAGATCCGGGGATAAAGCGGCAGTCTGCCAAAACACACAGCGGCGGGGCAAAGCCCCGCCGCTGTAAAAAGCGCCTTGACCGTTCGGTCAAGGCGCTTTTTTATCTTACACACTGTTCTTCACGATCCGATAGTAGGCGTTGGAGGTGGCCTTGTACACCAGCGTGTACACTGCCGCCAGCACCGCGAAGCTGATGAGCACCGTGGCCACGAACAGGCCCGTGTTGTGCAGCTCAAAGAGCAGCAGCATCCGCCGGATCATGGGGAAGGCGAAGGCCATGTGCAGCGCCGCGCCCGCCAACGGCAGGAAGAACACCGTCAGTAGCTGGGAGTTGACGCTGCGGCGGATGTCCGCCGCCGTCATGCCCACCTTCTGCATGATGGCAAACCGGGGCTGATCCTCATAGCCCTCGCACAGCTGCTTATAGTAGATGATCAGCACCGCCGCGCAGATAAACATGACGCTCAGCACGATGCCGATGAAGAACAGGCTCCCGTAGGTACCGTAGAAATCGTCGGCGGCCTCCGCCCGAAACGTGTAGGAGTAACCCCATGTGGCGCCCGTGCTGCTCAGAGCGTCCCCAACGGCGTGGCCCATGGCCAGCTGCTGCTCCCGGGAGAGCCCGGTGTCAAAGGCGGCGCTCCAGATGATCTCGCCGTCCTGGGTCACCGTGCCCTTTTCCCAAATGTTCACGCCGTAGGGCGCACCCGCCCGGTTCAGTGCCGCCTCCAGCGCGGGCAGCTCCGCGCTGTCATCCACCCACACCGTCAGCTCAAATTCGTTGGGATAGGTGGCGTTCAGGCTGTCCTCCGCGCCGAAGTACAGGCAGGCGGAGGAGGACAGCATCACCAGCACCATGGTGGCCAGGACGCAGATGGAGGCCAGGCCCGCGCCGTTGCGCTTCATGCGGTAGGCCATGGAGGACACGGACACAAAGTGCCGGGGCTGATAGTAGTAATCCCGGTTTTTCTGCAGCATCCGGCACAACGCCACGCTGCCCGCGATGAACAGCAGATAGGTGGCCAGGATCACCAGAATCACCGCCACAAAGAACAGCGCCATGGCCTTCAGCGGCTCCTGAATGGATATCGCCATAATATAGGCCACCGCCAGCAGCACCGCGCCCAATATGGCCACAAACAGATTGCCCTTGGGGGGCTTTTCGCCGTGGCTCTCGCTGCGCAGCAGGGACACGGCGGTGCTGCGGCCCACCTTCACCACGGAGCTCAGCAGAATCAGCAGGAAGATGGCCAGATAGATCACCACTGTCTGTGCCACGATGGCGGGCTTTACCGCAAAGGCAAAGGCCACCTCCGCCTCCACGGAGGAACGCAGCCCCAGCTCCACGGCGAAGGACAGCCCCACACCGATGCCGGTGCCCACCACCAGCGCGATGACGGCGGTCATCACCGTCTCAATGGCGCACAGCAGCGCCAGGTGCCGCTTGCCCAGGCCCAGCACATGGTACAGGCCGAATTCCCGCTGCCGCCGCCGGATCAGAAAGGAGTTGGTATAGTAGAGAAACAGCGCCGAGAACACGGCGATCACCCAGGAGCCCAGTCCCAGAATGATGTGAGACGCGCCGCCGCCCTTCATATAGCGCAGCAGGTCGCTGTCACACAGCTCGCTCATCATATAGTACATGGTCACCATGCCCACGCAGGTCAGCAGATACGGCAGATACAGCTTTCCGTTCTTGCGGATACCGGCCCAGGCCAGACGGATATAGAGGCTCATTGGGCATCACCGCCTGTGGTCAGCGCCGTCAGCGCGCCGGAGATCCGCTGGTAGAACTGGGTGTCGGTGTCGCCGGTGCGGTGGAGCTCATGGAACACCTGGCCGTCCTTCAGGAACAGCACCCGCCCGGCGCGGCTGGCGGCCTTGACGGAGTGGGTCACCATCAGGATGGTCTGGCCGGACTGGTGCAGCGCGGCGAACAGATCCAGCAGCTCGTCGGTGGACTTGGAGTCCAGTGCGCCGGTGGGCTCGTCGGCCAGCAGGATGCGGGGACCGGTGATCATGGCGCGGGCCACGGCGGCGCGCTGCTTCTGGCCGCCGGACACCTCATAGGGATACTTTTTCAGCAGCGTTTCGATGCCCAGCTGCCGTGCCAAAGGCATCAGGCGGCGGTGCATCTCCGGGTATTTCTTCCCGGCCAGCACCAGGGGCAGGTAGATGTTGTCCTCTAGGGTAAAGGTGTCCAGCAGGTTGAAATCCTGGAACACGAAGCCCAGGTGATCCCGGCGGAAGGCCGCCATGTCGGCATCCTTCACCTTGCCGATGTCCTTCCCCTCCAGCAGCACCTGGCCGGAGGTGGGCTTATCCAGGGCCGCCAGAATGTTCAGCAGCGTGGTTTTGCCGGAGCCGGACTCGCCCATGACGGCGACATATTCGCCCTGCTCCACATCAAAGGTGACGGCGCGGAGCGCCTCCACAGACTGACCGCCGAAGCGGGTGGTATAGACCTTTCGCAGGTCGCTGACTTGCAATATATTCATATTTGTACTCCTTCATTTGGATGCATATGCATTTTTATTGGTACATTACCGTCCTTTATTGGTACATAAGCAGGGGGTATCGGTGCAAAAATGGCGCAAAAAAAGCAGCCGCGCCGAAAGCGGTCGGTTTTTGAAGAATAATCCCCGGGCATTGGTGTGCAGGGGCGGGGGTCTGCCCCGCCCGCCATTGCTGCGGGCAGCTGCGGTCACGATGCAGAAGTAATTTTGAGTTTTTGTTCTCTCCCTCAGTCAGCTTCGCTGACAGCTCCTGTTGCGGTACCCAAAATTTCGCTGCAGCATTAAAGCCGCCGAAATTTTGACCGCTGCCACTCGTTCGCCGTGCTTCATCTGCCACTGGCAGCGCACGGCTCTCTCCCCCTCCCAGAGGGGGCCGGGGCGTCGAGGACGCCGCCCCCTACGAAGGGTTTAACACTGTCTGCGCTTCAGGGCGGCGGGCAGTGTGAGACCCGCCGCCCCTTTGGCAGCGGACGACCGCAGGGGTCGCCCCTACTTGCCGGCGCAGATCTGGTGGAGATCCACGCTGCGGCTGTGGTGGATGGGCTGCCAGGCAGGGTTATGGAACAGGGAGACAATGACGATGGGGATATAGGTGAACATGAACACCGGGAAGGTGATGGCGTACCAGACCTTCTTGGTGGCGGAGCAATAGATATTGTCCCACTCGGTGACGGTGGTGATGACGCCCAGAATGAACACGGTGAGATACAGGCTCAGGAAGCTCTGCAGCAGGCAGGCGGCCAGCACCGTCCAGTCGCCGCCGTTGACGCAGTTATAGACGGCGGCGCCCAGGTTCACCGCGATGGACGCGCCGGACAGCACCGCGGCGGGCATGATGTTCATGGTCATATCAAAGCAGGAGAAGCTGCCCCGGAAGATGCCACGGAACAGGGAGACACCGTACCGGCCGAACACCTGGAGATAGCCACGGGACCAGCGGAGCCGCTGGCGGAAGGACTGGCGGAAGGTGGTGGGCTGCTCGTCATACAGCACGGCGGTGGGGCAATAGCCCACCTTTTCGCCCCGGATGACGTTGGCGATCGTGAACTGGATATCCTCGGTCAGCAGGAAGAAGTTCCAGCCGCCGCACTTGTTGAGGATGCGGCGGGAGAAGAGGAAGCCGGTGCCGCTGACGGCACAGGAGCTGCCCAGACGGCAGCGGGCCCCGTTGAGGTAGCGGCTCTCCCGCAGGAACCAGAGGGCGTATCCGGCGCTGATCCAGTTGTCGCCGTAGTTCTTGGAGTTGCGGTAGCTGGTGACGATCTCATAGCCGTCGGAGAAGGTCTTGTTGATCTCGGTGATATAGTTGGGAGACAGGATATTATCGGCGTCCAGCACCAGATAGGCGTCATAGGGGGCGTAGTCATCCTCGATGCAGTGGAGGAGATACTGGAGAGCGTAGCCCTTGCCCACCTGGGTGGTGTCATTGCGGAAGTAGACGTTGGCCCCGTGGGCACCGGCCACGCTGCCGGTGAGATCGGTGCAGTTGTCGGCCACCACGAAGATATCCACCTTATCGGCGGGGTAGTCCTGGTCCCGGATGCTGTCGATCAGGTTGCCGATGACGGCCTGCTCGTTGCGGGCGGCGATCAGCACGGCGATGCGGTGCATCACCGGCTCGCGGTGGGGGGCGTCCTTTTTGAACCAGGCCACGGGGATATAGAAGAACTGGTAGGAATAGCAGAGGAAAAACGCCAGCATGATGGCGAGATTGATGATCTGTAAGGTAGTCATGGGATACGGCCTCCTTTGTGCCGCGGCTACTCGTTTTGTCATCGGCGGCGGGCGACCGCAAGGGTCGCCCCTACGCAGCGATGGACAGCAGCTTTTCGTGGGCGAAGCGGGCAAAATGGGTGCGCTTCGCGGCGGGGTGGGCATTTTGCCCATCCCATCGGGTGTATGTGGTTGTGATACGCGGTGCGTCGTCAGCGCCGCGGTAGGGGGTGGGGGAGAGGGCAGCCCTCTGGTGATTGTGTAGGGCGCGATGCCCTCATCGCGCCGCCGTATGACGCAAACGGCATTGTTCACCGGGCAGGGTGCGGCGATGGGGTGTGTAGGGGCCGGCGTCCTCGACGGCCCGCACGGTTTATCATGGCATCTGCGTTCATCGACGGGGCGTCGAGGACGCCGCCCCCTACAGATGGTATATCGAAATGCGGTGGTTAGCGGGCGGGCCGATGCACCCCAAGGGTACTTGTTCCGCTTCGCTCCACTGCGTGGGCATCGCCCCCTACGAAGGGTATACCGAAGTGCGGCGGTTAGCGGGCGGCGGGGTGTGGTCACCCCGCCCTACGGAAGGTGCACCGAACCTCGGCGTTTAGTCGTACAGCAGCTCGGCGGTGTTCTCCGCCAGGCCGAAGGACACCAGCAGGTCGAGCACCTCGGTGCAGTCGGCGGGGAGGTTGTCAATGCCCCAGCTGCAATCATCCTTTGCGGCCTCCGCCCCATTGCCGGAGACGGTGGCGGCGACGGTATCGTCACGGTAGAGGATCTCCAGATAGAAGCAGGCATATTGCCGGTCAGCCTTGGCGGCATCCAGAACGTCTATCGTCTTCTGACGGCCCGTCTCGTAGTAGCGCTGGACGGCGGCGTACAGCTGGCGGGCCTGGGTGCCGGTCAGCTCCGCGGAGCCGCCGTCCTGCTTGTAGTTGTTGAACCAGCCGCCGGTGATGGCAGAGGACTCGATCTCCGCATCAAGATAGTTGTCATCATAGCTGACCTGACGCACCGCCGGATCGTTATAGAAGGCGTTGGCGGCCTCGTACAGGGGCGTGCCGCGGCGGACGATCTGGCTGTAGCTGCGGCGGATCGTGCTTCCATCCTTGAGCGTATAGGTGATGGAGAAGGTAAAGTAGTCCTGATCACCGCTGTATTCACTGGTGGGGACGCTGTTGATCTGATCGATCTCCTGGCTGGTGGGGCAGCCCTGCTCCAGGATCGCCTTGTGAAGAGCGGTGAGCTTTTCCAGACCCTGAGGATCCTTCAGACCGCGGACGCTGGGGACATCGTCGTAGGCGTAGGTGTTGATCTGGGCGCTTTCGATCTGGTTCACGTCGGGAACGTACTTCTGTGCGCCGAAGGCGTCGAAGCGGATCACCAGGCTGATGATCACCAGAGCTGCCGCCAGCGCGGCCGCGCCCAGCCAGCCCCGGTGGTTGAACACCTTGAAGGACTTGTGCAGCAGCATCTGGACGCCGAAATAGACGATGAGACCGGCCACGATCTGGCACAGCAGCATGACATAGATGCTCTCGCCGTAGGACACCAGATACCACAGCAGGATGCCCAGACCCATGCCGCCGGCCAGCGAGATGACGTACAGCACCACGGGACGCAGCCAGGGGAACACGATAGCGTCACCGGCGGTCTCGCTGTGGCGGGCGCGGCAGAAGAGCCACGCGATCACGATAAAGAGCACCGCCGCCACGGTATAGATCAGCATCGCATTCCAGAAGCGGGCGGGCAGATAGTTGACATAGTAGTTGGTGCCGTTTTCCATGCCGTAAAGGACGATATCATCCGGGCCGGCGGCTGCGGCGACATTGTACAGCCGCACCAGAGGGGTCAGCCAGCTCACCCAGGCGGGCCATCCGTTGCTCTCATAGCCCCAGTAGAACATCTGGGTCATGGTGGAAATCAGCAGATAAAAGGCGCCGAACAGGAAGTTGATGCCGGTGTAGATCACGGGGACGGCCAGCAGCCAGCCGGTGATCAGGGCGCACAGCGTGGCCAGCGCGAAGAAGAAGAGGCTGGTGAGCTCCGCCGCGGCGAACCATTCCCAGGTACCCCGCATGTTGACGGCGCCCAGCGCCGCCTGCACCGGCAGGGTCAGCAGGGCCGTGGCCAGGTGCACCGCTGTGAACATGACGACGCCCACGGCGAAGTGGGTGGCGAACTGGCGGCCCCGGGTGATGGGCAGAGAATGCATCAGGCCCACGCTGCGGCTGTTCATCAGGTAGGCGAACAGCGCCATGGCCAGCAGCACCGCGAAGAAGGCGGAGACGTAGATGGACGCACGGGAGGCGTTATAGAAGTAGTTGCTGACGCTGGCCATGGCCTCCATGGGGCGGCGGGAACTGAGGTAGTCGTGGCGGCTCCACAGAGACAGGGGCAGGGCGCACAGCCACAGCACGGCATAGCCGAACAGCAGCGGCCAGAAGCGCCGGAAGTCGGAGCGGGCCAGGGCGCGCTCAGAGGACGATATCATGGACCGCATAATCGGCACCTCCCAACTCGTAAATAAAGATCTCCTCCAGCGTCAGGGGGATGGCCTCCAGCAGAATGGGCTGGAGGGCCGACACCTGGGCCAGAATGTCGTTCTGATTGCCGCGGACGATGTAGGTGTGTACGCGGCCGATCTTCTCATGATGCAGGACGTTCAGGTCGGCGGGCATCTCCGGCTCGTCGCCGCCGAAGGCCACCTGCAGCTTCACAGTGTTGTCCTGCAGGTCGCTGAGGCTGCGCTCTAAGAGCACCTTGCCCTTGTTCATGATGCCCACATGGTCGCACACGTCCTCCAGCTCGCGGAGGTTGTGGCTGGACACCAGCACGGTGGTGCCCCGCTCGGCCACGTCGCCCAGCAGCAGCGACCACACCTGGCGGCGCATGACGGGGTCCAGGCCGTCCACCGGCTCATCCAGGATCAGGTACTCGGGCATGCAGCTCATGGTGATCCAGAAGGCCGCCTGCTTCTGCATACCCTTGCTCATGCGGCGGATCATCTGGCGGTCGTCCAGGGGGAACACCTCGTGCATCTTGTCGTAGCGCTCCTGGCTGAAGGTGGGGTACATGCCCTTATAGAGGCGGGCCATCTCCCGGATGGACCACTGGGAGAAATAGAACCAGTCGTCGGGGATCACGCAGATGCGGCGCTTGACGGCGGGGTTTTCGTAGATGGGCTGGCCCTCCAAAGTCAGGGCGCCGCTGTCCGGGCGGTAGACGCCGGTAAAATGGCGGATGATGGTGGATTTGCCCGCGCCGTTGGGGCCCACCAGGCCGTACACCGCGCCCTTGGGGACGGTCAGGCTGGCGTCGTCCAGCGCGCGGAAGCCGTCAAAGCTCTTGACGACGTTTTTTGCTTCTAACATTACTTCTTCTCTCCTTCCCAGAGCTGCATGAGCTCTTCGTGGGTCATACCCAGGCTCCGCAGCTCCTCCAAGATGGGCTTCAGCTTACCGGTGAGCTCCGCCTTGCGGGCAGCGTTCTGGGTGTCGCCCTCCGCCACAAAGCTGCCTTTCCCGGTGACGGACACCACATAGCCCTCCGATTCCAGCTCGGCATAGGCCCGCTGGATGGTGTTGGGGTTGATGGATAGCTGCGAGGCCATGGACCGCACCGACGGCAGCTTGTCGCCGGGCGCCAAGACACCGGTGACCATCAAACGGCGCAGGCTGTCCTTTACCTGCTCATAGATGGGGCGGCTGTCCCGATAGTCCAGATGGATCATAGTGTCACTCCTCCCGAGTGTAGTGTATTAAGCGTGTTAATACACTTATACCATGATGTGGTACACCTGTCAAGGGGGGCGGGACAATTTTTTCAGAAAAATTTCCTCCCGTTATGGCTGGGTTTCATTTTTTTCATGGGTACGGGGCGGAAATTTGGCTGTGGGGGCTTTTCTTTTCCAAAGAAACAGGTATAATGATAAGCACCTGTTATGAAAGGATGATCTGCCTTTATGAAACTGAGTTCTATCCGTCAGGCGGCCAAGAGCGTGCCGCTGCGCCGGGTCTGGGAGACCGCCGGAAAGGCACACGCCATCTGCGGCAAGCCCACGGCAGCGCTGTTCACCGACATGCTGCGGTGCGCCAAGCGCTACGGCGCAGGCCCCACGGACTATATGATGTTTGAGTTTTACGACCTGAGCGACGCCGAGCGGGCCACCTATTTGACCCGGGTGCGCTCCGCCGCCTTCGTCAAGCGGGTGAATAACCGCACCGACGCCGCCATTTTCAACGACAAGAACGCCTTTTTTGAGAAGTTCCGGCCCCTGATGGGCCGCGAGGCGCTGAATCTGTTCAAGGCAGATTTTGAGCAGTTCAAGGCGTTCATGGCGGACAAGGACGCCGTGATCGTCAAGCCCATCGACGGTGACTGCGGCAGCGGTATCGAGAAGCTGTACAAGAAGGATTTCGCCGATCTGGAGGCCATGTGGGCCTACATGAAGCAGCCGGAGAAGCGGTTCGGCATCTGCGAGGAGGTCATCCGCCAGCATCCCCAGGCGGCGGCGCTGCATCCCGATTCCATCAACTGCATCCGCGTGGCCACCTTCGTGAAGGACGGCGAGCCGCTGGTGATCTACGCCGCCTGCAAGGCGGGCACCGGCGGCATGGCCTTTGACAACATGGGCCGTGGCGGCATCACCATGCGGTTCGATCTGGACACCGGCAAGATCGCCGGTCAGGGCCACGACGAGGAGCTGAAGAAGTACGACCGCCATCCCACCACCGGCATCGAGCTGAAGGGCTATCAGATGCCCATGCATGAGGAGGTCAAGGCGCTGGCCCTGAAGGCGGCGCTGATGTATCCGGAGTTCCACTATGTGGGCTGGGACATCTGCATGACGGAGAAGGGCCCCGCCATCATCGAGGGCAACGACTATCCCGGCTACGATCTGGCCCAGATCCCCGACGACGGCGATCCCCATCCCCGGTACGGTCTGATCCCCCGGTTTGAGAAGTACGGCATCGAGGTATAAAGGTTTCGTAATATAGAGACGCATCAGGGGCGGGAATTGTTCCCGCTCCTTTTATTTTTGCTTATGGCTGTTCGATGCACAGGATGTAGGGCGGGGTGACCTCACCCCGCCGCCAACGGCATAGTGCGTTGTCGTGCGGCGGCATGTGGTCATGCCGCCCTACAAAATACACAAGAAGCGTGGAGGTTCATACGCGGGGCGTCGGGGACGCCGCCCCCTACGAAATTCAGTACGCAGAGGCCGATGACGAGCGCTGTGAAGCGCAGCGAAACAAGTCCCCTTGTGATATCGGCCCAACCGAAAATGCCGCGTTTACCGTTTGGGCGGACAGGGTCGTCCGCCCCTACAGAATTCAGCTTTTACGCAAAAAAGACCACAGCGGGCATGCACCCGCTGTGGTCTTTCTTTTGTTGGAAGTATCAGTACGTTTCAGAACACGCTTACTTCTGGTGTGCCAAAGCCTTGTTGGCCTCAGCCATTTCCTCGAAGATACCGGCGTGCTTCTTGGCAACGATCGCCTTGATCACCAGCAGGGTGCCGACCATCAGGACGCAGGCGAGGATCAGGTTGATGACCACGTTCTGGATCAGACCGGCCAGGATGAAGCTGACGAAGGCCACACCGGAAACGGTCAGGGCATAGGGCAGCTGAGTGAACACGTGGTTCAGGTGGAAGCAGTGGGCACCAGCGGAAGCCATGATGGTGGTGTCGGAGATGGGGGAGCAGTGGTCGCCCATAACGC
>ERZ824575.1471-NODE-1471-length-22127-cov-3.827700_pt1 | contig 22127 bp, 19 predicted proteins | sample MGYA00519470_ERZ824575 | MGnify/ENA primary metagenome ERZ824575 (study PRJEB31778, sample SAMEA3449170) | human gut metagenome | biome: human gut; feature: human-associated habitat; material: faeces | place: United Kingdom | collected 2010/2012 ...
CAATTGCCAGCGTCATTGCACAGTATGTGTCAGCTATTTTGGTAGTTTCTCATCTGTGCCGGAGAAAGGATAGCTGCAGGCTTTACTTTTCCAGACTGCGTTTTCATAAAGAGGCGGCAAAAAGCGTGTTGATGCTTGGCGTTCCGGGCGGAATGCAGAATGCAATCTTTGCAATTGCAAATCTTTTTGTGCAGACCGGAGTCAACTCCTTTGATGCGGTTATGGTGTCCGGCAATTCAGCGGCAATCAATGCAGATACGCTGATTTTTAATATTATGACAGCATTTTATACGGCATGCGCCAGTTTCATGGGACAGAATATGGGGGCAGGAAACAGGGAACGCATGATAAAAAGTTACCGCATCAGTTTATTGTATTCGTTTCTGGCAGGCGTAATTTTTGGTGGGCTGCTGGTGGTTTTCGGAAGACAGTTCCTGTCTCTTTTTGCCAGCAAACCGGAGGTAATTGAAGCCGGAATGGAGCGGATTAAGATTATGGGATTTTCCTATGCACTTTCCGCATTTATGGACTGCACTATTGCGGCATCCCGCGGAATTGGAAAGAGCATTGTGCCGACCATTATTGTTATCATGGGCTCCTGCGTATTCCGTGTAATCTGGGTATATACAATTTTTGTATATTTTGGAACCATTGCATCCTTATATCTTTTGTATGCATTTTCCTGGTCGATTACAGCAATTGCCGAGATTATTTATTTCAAAGTATGCTTCCGGAAGCTTCGGATAGCGGCATAGAACCATAGAGTCATGGAAGAAAGTAAAAAAGAAAGCGGAAGAGAGAAAGAAAAATGGAAGAAAGACGTTCGGAAAATACAACGCTTTGCTATATAGAAAAGGAAAATTGCTACCTGATGATGCACCGGGTGAAGAAAAGCCATGATGTAAATAAAGATAAATGGGTTGGTGTTGGCGGTCATTTTGAAGCCGGAGAATCTCCGGAAGAATGCCTGCTTCGGGAAGTAAAAGAAGAAACCGGGCTTACTTTGGATGCCTATCGGCTGCGGGGCGTGGTAACTTTTGATTCCGATGCGTGGCCGACGGAGTATATGTTTCTATATACGGCAGATGAATTCCACGGTACGATGAGCGAGTGTGACGAAGGAACACTGGAATGGGTGCCAAAGGAAGAAGTATATGACCTGCCAATCTGGGAAGGTGATAAGATATTTTTCCGGCTGTTAGAAGAGAGGGAGAGTTTCTTTTCACTGAAATTATCCTATCAGGGAGATACTTTGACCCATGCCATATTAGATGGGACAACCCGATTGAAATAAAAGTAAATTATAAGTAGAAATAAGCAACCAGATACCATTAATTAGAAAAACTAATTAGTGGTATTACTATATATAATTGGTCTTTATAAGCAAATGACGTTATAATGTAAGTAGCATTGAGCAGTGCCAGACCTTATAAGCAGTCCGTTGGGCTGCTGGCAGTCCAAACGGGCTGCTTATAAGGTCTGATAGGGCGAAAGCCCGTAGTATGGAAATGCGAAGCATTTCCATACTTGCGCTGAAAAAATAAAGAGCAAGATAAAGAATAATTTCAGGAGGAAGAACAATGGATTACAAGAACGCAGGCGTGGATATTGAGGCAGGATATAAGTCCGTAGAACTGATGAAGGAGCATGTAAAGAAGACCATGCGTCCAGAGGTTCTTGGAGGACTGGGCGGATTTTCCGGAGCATTTTCATTAGAGAAGATTAAAGAAATGGAAGAACCGGTACTGTTATCCGGAACAGATGGCTGTGGCACGAAAGTAAAGCTCGCCATGATTATGGACAAGCATGATACCATCGGTATTGATGCAGTAGCAATGTGTGTAAATGATATTGCCTGTGCAGGTGGAGAACCATTATTCTTCTTAGATTATATTGCATGTGGTAAGAATTATCCGGAGAAAATTGCAGCCATCGTAAAAGGTGTAGCAGAAGGCTGTCTTCAGTCTGATGCAGCATTAATTGGTGGAGAGACTGCAGAGCATCCGGGCCTGATGGCAGAGGATGAATATGACCTGGCTGGATTTGCAGTAGGTGTATGTGATAAGAAAGATATGATTACCGGCGAGACCCTGACAGACGGTGATGTGCTGATTGGTATGGCATCAACCGGAGTACATTCCAATGGATTTTCACTGGTTCGTAAAATCTTTACTATGGATAAAGAAACCCTTGATACATACCATGAAGAACTGGGAACTACTTTGGGAGAAGCATTACTTGCACCGACCAGAATTTATGTAAAAGCACTGCGTGCCATCAAAGAGGCCGGCATCCGTGTAAAAGCCTGCAGCCATATCACAGGCGGTGGTTTCTATGAAAATGTTCCACGTATGCTTCCGGAAGGAAAACATGCAGTGATTGAAAAGAACAGCTATCCGATTCCGCCAATCTTTACCCTGATGGCAAAAGAGGGAAATGTAGAAGAGAAAATGATGTACAATACCTACAACATGGGACTTGGTATGGTACTCGCAGTTGCACCGGAAGATGTAGATAAAACCATGGAAGCAATCAAATCTGCCGGAGACAAGCCATATGTTGTTGGTAAGATTGAAAACGGAGAAAAGGGTGTTACATTATGCTAAAAGTTGCAGTATTAGTATCCGGTGGTGGAACCAATCTTCAGGCAATTATCGATGCCATGGATAATGGAACCATTACCAATGCAAAGATAGAAGTGGTAATCAGTAATAATCCGAATGCCTATGCATTAGAGCGTGCAAAAAAACATAATATCAAGGCACTTTGCATTTCTCCGAAATCTTATGAAAACCGGGCGGCATTCAATGCTGATTTCTTAGAAAAATTGAATGAATATAAAGTAGATTTGGTTGTACTGGCAGGATTTTTAGTAGTGATTCCACCGGAAATGATTGCACAGTACCGCAACCGGATAATCAATATCCATCCATCCCTGATTCCATCTTTCTGTGGAACAGGCTTCTATGGATTAAAAGTTCACGAAGGAGCACTTTCCCGTGGAGTGAAGGTAACAGGAGCTACGGTGCATTTTGTGGATGAAGGAACAGATACCGGTCCAATCATTTTACAGAAAGCAGTTGCAGTTGAAGAGGATGATACACCGGAGATTCTGCAGCGTCGTGTGATGGAACAGGCAGAGTGGAAAATTATGCCACAGGCAATTGATTTAATTGCCAATGGAAGAGTAAAAGTCGAAGACGGAAAAGTGAAGATTCTTCCAAAAGCAGACCATTAGAATTGAGTGAAAATGAATAAAGATTAAGTAGAAATGAATGAAAAATAGAAGAAAAATAACCGGATTAGGAGGAGCAGCATGAAAGTATTAGTAGTTGGAAGCGGCGGAAGAGAGCATGCAATTGTGACAAGCGTAGCAAAGAGCAGGCGTGTAGATAAGATTTACTGTGCACCGGGCAATGCCGGAATCGGACAGCTGGCAGAATGTGTGAACATTGGAGCCATGGACTTTGACAAGCTGGTAGCTTTTGCAAAGGAAAAAGAGATTGATTTTACCATCGTAGGAATGGATGATCCATTGGTCGGTGGAATTGTAGATGTATTTGAAGCAGAAGGATTAAAAGTATTCGGACCGAGAAAGAATGCTGCAATCTTAGAGGGATCCAAAGCATTTTCCAAAGATTTGATGAAGAAATATAACATTCCGACCGCAGGATATGAGACCTTTGATGACCCGAAAAAGGCATTGGAGTATCTGGAAACTGTAAAAATGCCAATCGTATTAAAGGCAGACGGACTGGCACTTGGTAAAGGTGTTCTGATTTGTAACACCTTAGAGGAAGCGAAAGCCGGAGTAAAAGAAATCATGGAAGATAAGAAATTTGGTTCTGCCGGCAACCATATGGTAATAGAAGAGTTCATGACAGGCCGTGAAGTATCCGTGCTTTCTTTCGTAGATGGCAAGACCATTAAGATTATGTCTTCCGCACAGGATCACAAACGTGCCAAAGATGGAGACCAGGGCTTAAATACCGGTGGAATGGGTAACTTCTCTCCAAGTCCTTTCTATACCAAAGAAGTAGATGATTTCTGTAAGAAATATATCTATCAGGCAACCGTAGATGCCATGGCAGCAGAAGGAAGACCATTTGTAGGTGTTATTTTCTTCGGTCTGATGCTGACAGAGGATGGACCAAAGGTATTAGAGTACAATGCCCGTTTTGGTGACCCGGAGGCTCAGGTAGTTCTTCCGAGAATGAAAAATGACATCATTGATGTAATGGAAGCCTGCGTAGACGGTAAATTAGATACCATTGATTTACAGTTTGAAGATAATGCAGCCGTGTGCGTTGTTCTTGCATCTGACGGATATCCGGTGGCATATGAAAAAGGATTTGAAATCAAAGGCCTTGAGAACTTTGATGGCAAAGAAGGTTACTACTGTTTCCATGCCGGAACCAAGTTAAATGACGAAGGCAGGATTGTAACCAACGGAGGCCGTGTACTTGGCATCACAGCCAAGGGAGCTACCTTAAAAGAAGCAAGAGCCAATGCTTATAAGGCAACGGAGTGGGTAGACTTCGATAACAAGTATATGCGCCATGACATTGGAAAAGCCATAGATGAAGCATAAGGTTAAAGAATGATTTAATAAAATAGAAAAAATAAAAAGATAAGAAAAGTATCCGTAAAAAACAGAAAAATTTACGGGTACTTTTTCTATACTTAAAAATGCAATGCAATAAAGAGACGAGAATCAATGACGAATTCTTGAAATTAAAACAAGACATAATAAATTTTGATAAAATAAAAACCAATCATACTGCGATAATTCAATTCATATTAGAACAGACCGGTTCATATTGGGATAGACCAATTCTTCCGCCCATCCCCCAGTCCGGCACATTCCCTTCTTCTAAAAAATAATAAAATCAGAAAACAAATTAACATAAATCTTAAAAGAAAGATTTTAAGATTACATAATGTATAAAATAACAAAAAATGATAAGACAACTTGCAGGAGAAAAAGAAAATGAACAAGCTGCAATCATAAATTTGTAATGTTAAATTTTCTACTCTTGCGCTTGGTGGGATTATCCGATACAATATTAATTTAGAATATACTCTAAACAGTGAAAAAACTAGCGCAGGAGGTGCCGCAGCATGAGTCTGGCAGATAAAATTTTTATCGATATGTGTCAGGATATATTGGACAACGGGGTAAGTACAGAAGGAGAAAAGGTCCGCCCACATTGGGAGGATGGAACCAGTGCTTATACAATTAAGAAATTTGGTGTGGTAAACAGGTATGATTTATCCAAGGAATTTCCGGCAATTACATTACGAAAGACAGCAATCAAGAGCTGTACCGATGAGATGTTATGGATCTGGCAGTTGAAGTCCAATAATGTCAATGACTTACACAGCCATGTCTGGGATGAATGGGCAGATGAGACAGGCTCCATTGGAAAAGCATATGGCTACCAGATGGGAGTAAAGCATAAATATAAGGAAGGAATGTTTGATCAGGTAGACCGTGTGATTTATGACCTTAAGAACAATCCTTTCAGCAGAAGAATCATGACCAACATATATGTACATCAGGATTTAAGTGAGATGCATCTTTATCCATGCGCATACAGCATGACCTTTAATGTAACCCAGAAGAAGGGGGACGATAAGCTGACATTGAATGCAATTTTAAATCAGCGTTCCCAGGATATCTTAGCTGCCAATAACTGGAATGTCTGCCAGTATGCAGTACTGATGCATATGCTGGCACAGGTGTGCGATATGCGTGTGGGAGAGTTAGTGCATGTGATTGCAGATGCACATATTTATGACCGGCATATTCCTATTATAAAGGAACTGATTCAAAGACCGACGTATGACGCACCGACATTCTGGCTGAATCCGGATGTAAAGGATTTCTATGAATTTACCAGAAACGATGTACGTCTTGATAATTATGTGACAGGACCACAGATTCAGGATATTCCAATCGCAATATAAAAAGGAGCAGGTGAAAGAGATGAATTTAATCGCAGCAGTAGATGCTAATTGGGCAATTGGCTATAAGAATAAATTACTGGTAAGCATTCCGGATGATATGAAATTTTTCCGTCAGACCACAACCGGGAAAGTGGTAGTCATGGGACGTAAGACCTTGGAAAGCTTTCCAAATGGACAGCCTCTTAAGAACCGTGTCAATATTGTACTGACCAGTGACAAGAATTATAAAGTGAAGGATGCCATTGTGGTGCATGATTTAGACGAACTGCATAAAGAGTTAGAGCAGTATAACAGTGAGGATGTCTATGTTATTGGCGGTGAAAGCATTTATCGTCAGCTTTTGGATGAGTGCGATGTAGCGCATATTACTAAGATTGACTATGCGTATGATGCAGATGCCTATTTTCCGAATCTGGATGAAAAGGAAGAATGGCAGATTACAGAAGACAGTGATGAACAGACCTATTTTGATCTGGAGTATTACTTCTTAAAATATGAAAGAATAAGATAAGCAGAAAGAAACGTGTAAGAAATGAATAATCTTATTTTCAGTTTAAATACCACCATGCCAATCTTTCTTGTGATGGTAATCGGTTATATCTTAAAGCAGATTGGTATGCTCAATGATAATTTTGTGACGGTGGCGAATAAGTTTAATTTTAAGGTGACCTTGCCCTTTATGTTATTTCGGGATATTTCTACGGTAAATATCCGGGAAATCTTTGATTTGAAATATGTGCTTTTCTGTGCACTGGCAAGTACCGCCTGCTTCTGGGTAATCTGGGGAGCCACAAAGCTCTTTGTAAAGGATAAATCCATCCGTGGTGCATTTGTGCAAAGCTCCTTCCGGAGCAGTGCCGCAGTTATGGGACTTGCCTTTATTGAAAATATTTATGGCAGTTCTGCCATGGGACCATTGATGATTATCGGGGCAGTGCCGCTTTATAATATCTTTTCTGTTATTGTACTGACCTTTGAAGCCAATGAAGATGGAGCGGGAGAAGAGGCAGTACATGGTGGCAGAATCAAGAAAGCATTTCTTAACATATTAAAGAATCCGATTATCCTTGGAATTGCCTTTGGTATGGTGGCAGCATTATTGTCCCTTGATTTTCCTGCCATGGTAGATAAGACCATTGATAATGTGGCAAAGATGGCAACACCACTGGCGTTGATTGCACTGGGTGCAGGCTTTGAGGGAAGAAAGGCCCTGGCAAAAATCAGACCGACCCTTGCAGCATCTGCAATCAAGCTTGTGATACAGCCGCTTTTATTACTTCCGGTGGCAGCAGCCTTGGGATTTACCGGAGAAAAAATGATTGCAATTCTGATTATGCTTGCATCACCGACTACACCAAGCTGCTATATTATGGCAAAGAACATGAAAAATGATGGTGTGCTGACAGCAAGTATTATTGTGACAACAACACTTTTGGGAGCATTTACCTTAACTGGCTGGATTTTTATCCTTAAGACCATGGGATTGATATAGAGGAGGATGTTAGATGGATATTACAGGAAGAAAATTATTTGTAAAGGCGATGATGGAAGAAGGCGTGGATACCATATTTGGTTATCCGGGCGGAATGGTCACCGACCTTTTTGATGAATTATATAAACAGGATGATATTCACCTGGTGCTTCCCAGACATGAGCAGGGACTGATTCATGAGGCAGAAGGATATGCGAGAGCTACCGGAAAGCCGGGCGTATGCCTGGTAACCAGCGGACCGGGTGCCACCAATATTATTACAGGACTCGCAGATGCGCATTTTGACAGCATTCCGCTTGTTTGCATTACCGGTCAGGTGCCACTTCCGTTGATTGGAAATGATGCCTTTCAGGAGGTTGATATTGTAGGAATGACCCGTTCCATAACAAAATACGGCGTAACCGTTCGGGACAGAAAAGATTTGGGAAAAATAATCCGCATGGCATTTCACATTGCAACCACCGGAAAACCGGGACCGGTTCTTGTGGATATCCCAAAGGATATCCAGTTAGAGAGTGGACCATCCGATTATCCAAAGAGTGTGCAGATTCGTGGTTACAAGCCAAATGAAGGCGTACATATCGGACAGTTGAAAAAGGCATATAAGCTTTTAAAGAGTGCCAAGAAACCATTGATTCTCGCCGGAGGCGGAATCAACATTGCCCGTGCCAATGATATTTTTGATGAATTTGTTACTAAAATGCAGGTGCCGGTTGTTACCACCATTATGGGAAAAGGAGCCATTGGCACATCCAATCCTTATTATATGGGAAACTGCGGTATGCATGGAAGATATGCAGCCAATATGGCAGTTTCTGAGTGTGATGTATTATTTTCCATCGGAACAAGATTCAATGACCGCATTACCGGCGATTTGAATGAGTTTGCACCAAAGGCAAAAATTGTTCATGTAGATGTGGATACAGCATCCATTTCCAGAAACGTTGTGGTGGATGTACCGGTAGTAGCAGATGCAAGAACCGCACTGGAAAAATTATCAGAGTGGGCAGAACCGAAGAAAACAACAGCCTGGATAGCCCGCATTGAGGAATGGAACAAAGAAAATCCTCTGGAAATGCGAAGAGATAAGGGACTTTCCCCGCAGATGATTATGGAAGGAATCAATGAGCATTTCAAAGGAGCCATTATTGCAACAGATGTTGGGCAGCATCAGATGTGGGCAACCCAGTATCTTGAGATGGAACGTGGCGGAACCTTTATTACATCAGGGGGCCTTGGAACAATGGGATTTGGATTCCCGGCAGCAGTCGGAGCAAAAATCGGCTGTCCGGAAAAAGAGGTTATCTGTATCACCGGAGATGGTGGATTTCAGATGAATATGCAGGAAATGGCAACTGCAGTATGCCAGGATGCACCGGTAATTGTCTGCATTTTAAATAATTTTTATCTTGGCATGGTTCGCCAGCAGCAGCAGCTTTTCTACGGAAAACGTTATTCTGCAACCTGCCTGCGTCAGCATAAGGAATGTCCGAGCAACTGTAAGGGACCGGGAAAAGACTGCCCGGTATATGAACCGGATTTTGTGAAATGGGCAGAAAGCTATGGCGCAAAGGGTATTCGTGTAATGAATACCGAAGAAATGAATGCAGCCTTCGAAGAGGCAAAGAAGAATAAAAAGACTTCTACCGTAATAGAATTTATGATTGCAACAGAGGACATTGTACTTCCGATGGTTAAGAGTGGAACTGCAATGAGCCAGATGATTTTGAAATAGGAGGAACGTTGGTATGAAAAACAGATGGATTGCATTATATGTAGAAAACCAGGTTGGTGTACTGGCGAAGGTTTCCGGACTTTTTTCCGGCAAATCCTATAACCTCCAGAGTCTTACCGTAGGAACCACGGAAGATGAGAGTATGTCCCGTATGACAATCTGTGTAACCAGTGATGATATTACATTTGAACAGATTAAGAAGCAGTTAAACAGTATGGTAGAGGTCATTAAGGTAATTGATTTAACCAATGTACCAATCCATATGAAAGAGATTCTTTTTGCAAAAGTGCTGCATTGCAGCGTGGAAGATAAAGCGGAGGTATTTCAGATTGCAACAACCTTTAAAGTAGATGTGGCAGATATTGGGGAAGACAGCGTATTGTTAGAGTGCAAGCTGACAGAACGCCGCAACAATGAACTGATAGCTCTTTTAAAACGCCGTTTCAGGACCATCGAAGTAGTGCGTGGCGGGGCAGTAGCCATTGAATCAATCAGCACATCCTGCCGGTAATATTAAATACCGGGAATATGGGAAGTCCGTAATGCGGAATTCCCATATTTTTTATAATCTTTTTTTCAACAGTGCAATAAACTTCTCAAACTGCAATGGTGTTCCCTGAATTTCCTGTACCTTCAGGCGGTTCTTTTCGTTGAAGCCTACAAGAATATCATGATTTGCTTCTGCTAAGTAGTCGATGATACCGTCGATATCGGATTTTAAGTTCTTCGGACACTGGATGTATAAGTGCTTTTTCGCAGAGATACACAGCGTATAGGAGATACTGAAATGGTACCAGAAGAACTTGTGCAGGGTGGAATGTTTATAAAGCCAGATGATTTCCTGAATCGGAACAAAGGCAATTCCATCCGTAGAGATTTCAATAAAGAAATGCTCGGTAATAAACATATCTTCCGTAGCCAGCTGTGGCAGTGTCGCCAGTTCTTCTTCTGCCTGCATAAGAAGAGTCTTCGGAGAACCGAACCGGGCAAGCTGCTGGCAGGGCGGTGACAGCCATGGAAAATGAATGTATACAAAATAACATATGATACTGAAAATGGCATAAAGTCCACTGCATGCAAAAAGCAGAATCAGAAAGATACTGAAGCCGTAACGGAAACCTGGCTCACTGATATAATAGGAGGAGCTTTCTCCGTAAATACCGCTGTCTGTCCAGTTCAAATCTGCAGCAATTTTAGAAAGCAGGGTATGGTAGGATTTGGTTGCGGTCTGGATTTTGGCATGAACGGTTACTTTGTTAATATTCGGAAGTCCCTCTTCGCTGGTCTTCGGAGAGAGCAGTACGATATTACAGCACCCATCCTGAATTGTATAGTAGTAATATCCATGGGTCTGCCCTAAGACTTCCTGTGTGTATCCGGTAAATTTTAAATCCGTCAGCGTAATACTGACATACCGGTCATTCTCTTTATATAATTTATCAAGAGAAGTTTTTTCGTTGATAACCTTCGGACTTAAGATGGTGCCGATGGGAAAGATAATCCAAAGAACAATCAACAGTATCATATATAGAATCGGCGAAAAAAGCTTATGCCGGTAAAGACTTTTGATGTGGTTGGATATATAGTGGTCTAATTGGTTTGTCATAATTCCTCCCAGTAGTGTTATGATTTTAAGTATAAAGTTTTAGGGAAAAATAATCAAGCCTTAGGAAGCGACTACTTGCTTTTATCAGGGAAAATTGTTAGTATTACAGAAGAATAGGACAGAAAGAGTGGTTGTGTGGAAGCATATACAGAATTTGCAACAGTTTATGATACATTTATGGACAATGTCCCTTACGAAGCATGGGAAAAATATCTGGTGGACATATTAAAAGCAGAGGGGATAAACGATGGCCTGCTTTTGGAACTTGGCTGTGGAACCGGAAGGATGACGAGACTTTTAGCAGCAGAAGGTTATGATATGATTGGGGTGGACAATTCCGAGGAAATGCTTTCGGTAGCCAGAGAATATACCATGGAAAATACAGAGATACTGTATCTTCTTCAGGATATGCGGGAGTTTGAATTGTATGGAACCATCCGGGCAGTAGTAAGTGTCTGCGATTCCATGAATTATATCATGTCAGAAGAGGATTTGAGACAGGTATTTTCCCTGGTCAATAATTATCTTGACCCGGGCGGAATCTTTATTTTCGATATGAATACCAGATATAAATATGAGGAACTCTTGGGAGACAACAGTTTCTGCGAGACCAGAGAGGACAGCAGCTTTATCTGGGAAAATTATTATGACCCGGAGGAACAGGTCAATCAGTATGATTTAACACTTTTTATCAAAGAAGAGGATGATTTGTTCCGGAGATATGAAGAAACACATTTTCAGCGGGCGTATGAGATAGAAACCGTACGAAAATTAATCGAAGAAGCCGGTATGAAATGGGAAGGTGTCTTTGACGTAGAGACGGGAAAAGAACCGACAGCCTGCAGTGAACGGATTTATATCATCGCAAGAGAACAGGGGAAATAAGAAGAAAGAGGAAGAAAAAATGTCAGATTATATGGTGAGAGCAACAGCTGCAGATGGACAGATTCGTGCATTTGCGATTACATCAAAAGAGATGACGGAGGAAGCAAGAGTCCGTCATAACAGCAGCCCGATTGTAACAGCAGCATTAGGACGTGCCATGAGCGCAGCAGCAATGATGGGCAGCATGATGAAGGGAGAAAAAGACCTTCTGACCCTGCAGATTCAGGGCGATGGTCCGATGCATGGCCTTACGGTAACTGCCAATGCTAACGGGGGTGTAAAAGGCTATCCGGGCGTGGCAGATGTGATATTGCCACCCAATGCAGCCGGTAAATTAAATGTAGGCGGAGCCATTGGAAATGGTGTTTTAAGTGTCATAAAAGACATGGGATTAAAAGATCCGTATGTGGGACAGACAGAGCTTCAGACCGGAGAAATCGCAGAGGATTTAACCTATTATTTTGCAGTATCCGAGCAGGTACCATCTTCCGTGGGTTTAGGAGTTCTCATGAATAAGGACAATACAGTGCGTCAGGCAGGCGGGTTTATCATTCAGCTGATGCCGTTTACAGAGGACGCAGTCATTGATGCCCTGGAGCAGAAAATCGCACAGATAGCATCTGTAACAGAAATGTTGGAAAAGGGTATGACACCGGAAATGATTTTAGAGGAAATCTTAGGAGAGATGAAGCTTGAAATCAATGATACGATGCCGGTTGCCTTCCAATGTGACTGTTCCAAAGAACGTGTGGCAAAAGCACTGGCAAGCTTAAGCAAGAAAGATTTGGATGATTTAATCAAAGATGAAGAACCGATTGAAGTAAAATGTCATTTCTGTAATGATAATTATGTATTCAGTCCGGATGATTTAAGGGAGATAAGAAAATGAGAGATGGATTTATCAAAGTAGCAGCAGTAACACCAAAAGTAGTAGTCGCAGATCCGGTAGAAAATACCATTCGAATAAAAGCGGCAGTAATGGAAGCAGCAGCAAACGGAGCCAAAGTCATTGTGTGCCCGGAACTTTGCATTACCGGATATACCTGTGGAGATTTATTCTTACAGGAGACTTTGTTAAGAAGCGCAAGGGAGCGGCTGGTATGGCTGGCAAAGGAACTCGGTGCTTTGGATGCCGTTGTATTTGTTGGTCTGCCCCTGATGCATGAAGGCAAGCTTTATAATGTGGCAGCAGCTTTAAACAAAGGCGAGATTATCGGCATCGTGCCAAAAACCCATATTCCAAATTACAATGAATTCTATGAAGCAAGATATTTTTCTCCGGGAAAAGAAGAAGCAGAGGGTGTAGATATTGCACCGGCTTATCATGTACCGATGGGAAGCCACATTTTGTTCCAGTGTGATGATGTATTGCCGGAGCTGGTAATCGGTGTGGAAATCTGCGAGGATGTATGGACACCGAACCCGCCGAGTATTTCCCATGCTCTGGCAGGAGCAACTTTAATCGTAAATCTTTCTGCCAGTGATGAGACAACCGGAAAGGATATTTACCGGAGAGAGCTTGTTGCAGGACAGTCTGCCCGCCTGCTCTGCGGTTATATCTATGCCAGTGCCGGAGATGGAGAATCCACACAGGATGTAGTATATTCCGGTCATAATATCATTGCAGAAAACGGAGTGGTTTTAGCAGAATCCGAACGTTTTACCAATGAGACGGTATATTCTGAAATTGATATGGAACGTCTGGTATCCGAAAGACGGAGAATGAGCACTTTTGCAGCAGGCAGCAGAAGCGGGGATTATCTTAGATTTTCTTTCTTTATTGATAAATCAGATACCACACTGAGCCGTTTTGTGGATCCGGCGCCATTCGTTCCGGGCAATAAGGGCAAGCGTGATAAACGTTGTGAAGAGATTTTAGCTATTCAGTCCATGGGACTTAAGAAACGGTTAGAGCATACCAGATGTAAATGCGCAGTGGTAGGCATTTCCGGTGGACTGGATTCCACACTGGCACTTCTGGTTACGGTACAGGCGTTTGACCGGCTGAAGCTTCCAAGAGAGCAGATATATGCAGTTACCATGCCGGGCTTTGGAACCACTGACCGTACCTATGAGAATGCATTAAGTCTCATTCGCTGCCTTGGCGCAAAGCTGATAGAAGTAGATATCAAAGAAGCAGTACGCATTCATTTCCGGGATATTGGTCAGGATGAGAGCGTACATGATGTCACTTATGAAAATGGACAGGCAAGGGAACGTACCCAGATTCTGATGGACATTGCCAATAAGAATAATGGTATGGTAATCGGAACCGGAGATATGTCAGAGCTGGCATTGGGCTGGGCTACCTATAACGGTGACCATATGTCCATGTATGGAGTGAATGCATCCGTACCGAAGACGCTGGTGCGCCATCTGGTACACTACTATGCAGACATCTGTGGAAATAAGGAACTTTCAACTGTACTTTATGATGTCTTAGATACACCGGTCAGCCCGGAACTGCTTCCGCCGGAAAATGGAAAAATCGCCCAGAAGACAGAGGATATTGTAGGACCGTATGAACTGCATGATTTCTATTTATATTATGTGATGCGATTTGGCTTTGCTCCGGCAAAAATATATCGCCTGGCACAGGTGGCATTTGCGGGGCAGTACGACAATGCAGTGATTTTGAAATGGTTAAAGACCTTCTACCGCCGTTTCTTCTCACAGCAGTTTAAACGTTCCTGTCTGCCGGATGGACCAAAGGTCGGTACGGTAGCAGTATCACCAAGAGGTGATTTAAGAATGCCAAGTGATGCATCGGCACGTATCTGGATGGATGAAATCGAACATTTGGAATAAAATGTGAAAAATGAACTACGAGAAAAGAACTGCTGCTCAAAACGGAGCGGCAGTTCTTTTATAAAAACTATATGTGCTTAAGTTGTTTTTCGAAAGATTCTTTTGCCTTGCTGCGGCCGAAAGCAAAGTTCCTGCCGTAGACGAAAGAGTACATGACAGCAGCCATTACAAATGCAGTAACCACATCAAATACAGAATGCTGTTTTAAGAACATGGTTGCAAGAATAATGCTGGCCATAAGAATGAAAGAAGCCAGCTTTAACTTCGGACGATTCTTAAATTCTTTACTGTTACAGATTGCAATGTGAACACCGAGCGAATTATAAACATGAATACTTGGAAACAGGTTTGTCGGTGTATCGGTTGCATAAAGCCAGGCTACCATATGGGTGAAGACATTGTCATGCTCAAAGGAATGCGGGCGGAGATAATGTCCGTTTGGATAGAGGCTGGATACTACCAGAAATACGGTCATTCCCACAAACAGGAATGTACAGAGCCGGTAATAATCTTCTTTATTTTTGAAGAAAAAGTAAAGAACCGCATATGCGACATATCCAAACCATAACATATATGGTACGATGAAAAATTCTATAAATGGGATTTTATCATCCAGTGCAGTATGTATTACGTTGAAATTTGAAGTCACATGTTTTTCCAGATAGGCAAACCATGGAAAATATATGAATACATACAGCAGAACCCATGCGTGCTTATATTTTTGAAAAAATGCTTTGAGATTTTGCTTAAAGTTATCTTTTTTCAATATCGGATTCCCCTTCTTTAATGTAAGAATACTACTTCTATTTTGGAATTCTAGCACAGCATTTTTTAAAAAACAATGCTATAAAATTGAATTTAATAATTTTTATGGAATTCTTAAGATTTTAATGGAAAAGGAACATTTTCATTGTGCAAGAATACAAGAAAATGTATTTCATTTTTTAAATAAATATTACAAATGCGGGATTTCATTGACAAAGAAAAACGGTCAACTATAATGGAAACTAGCAAAATAGAAAGGTTAAGGGATATGAAGAAGAATGACGAGAAACAGCAGGAAACTGCGAAGGAAAAAATGAGCAGAAAAAAACTCCTTTGTGTAATCGGAATTCCTGTAGGAATATTAGTTGTGATTTATCTGGTACTGGCACTGTTTTTTCAGAGCCATTTTGCATTTCGTACCACGATAAATAATGTGGGGGTATCCGCTTCCTCAACCAGTGGTGTGGAAAAGAAGATTACGAAGCAGGCATCCAGGTATGAGATGAAGCTGGTGGAGCGTGAGGATAAGACAGAGAGCATCAATGGAACAGACATTGATATGGAGCCGGTATTTGATAAGCAGGTAAAAGAGCTTTTAAAGAAGCAGAATGGATTTGCATGGCCGTACTATCTTATTTCTCCACGGAAATACGAAGTGGAGACCATGATATCTTTTGATGAAGAAAAATTGAAGGATGTTCTGGATAATTTGTCCTGTATGGATGAAAGCAAATGGACGGATTCCGAAAATGCACAGATTAAGGATTATACAAAGGATGGCTATGAAGTGCAGCCGGAGGTATATGGAACAAAAATCGATAAGGATGCATTTACGGAGAAAATCAAAGAAGCCTTGGATAAAATGCAGCCGGAATTTGACCTTTCCGGGGAAGGCTGTTATGAAGACCCTAAGGTAAAAGAAGAGGATGATGTATTTCAGGATGCATTGGATACTTTGAATAAATATACCCAGATGAAGATTACCTATCAGGCAGAAGGCAAGGATGATGTGGTTTTGGATGGAGAAACCATCAGTACCTGGCTTTCTGTGGATGATGATTTCAATGTGTCTGTAGATGATGAGGCATTGAGCGCTTATGTAAAAGCTATGGCAAAAAATTATAATACCGCCTATGGAAACCGGACACTGGATACCTCTTATGGACAGACAGTGACAATTTATGGTGGAAATTACGGATGGTGGGTAGATAATGCAGCTGAAAAGGAAATGATACTGGAGGATTTGAAAGCCGGTAAGGATGTAACAAGAGAGCCGGTTTATTCCCAGACGGCTAACAGCCATGGTGAGAATGACTATGGTAATACATATGTGGAAATCAATCTGACCGCACAGCATTTGTTTTTCTATAAGAACGGATCGCTGGTGGTAGAATCTGATTTTGTCTCCGGTAACCTTGCAAAGAATCATGGAACGCCGTCCGGCTCTTTTGGTGTTACTTATAAGGCAAAGGATGCGGTGCTTCGCGGCGAAGATTATGAGTCTCCGGTATCTTTCTGGATGCCGTTTAACGGTGGTGTTGGAATGCATGATGCCAGCTGGAGAAGTACTTTTGGTGGAACAATTTATAAAAGAAGCGGTTCACATGGATGTATCAATCTTCCATACAGTGCAGCAAAAACAATTTATGAAAATATAGAAGCTGGTTATCCGGTGCTTGTTTATGAACTGCCGGGAACCGAGAGCCAGAAGGGCAAGGATATGGATGCAGCATCTGCAGTAGATGAGGCAATCACCTCCATTGGAACAGTAACCCTGGACTCCGCAGGAACCATTGCGTCTGTCCGTTCCCAGTATGATGCTTTATCTGACAGCGCCAAAGCATATGTAAAGAATCTGAATGTGCTGACAGCAGCCGAGTCAGCTCTGTCACAGTTGCAGTATGAACAGGCCCTGCAGGAATTGCAGAATCAGGAAAGTATAGATGCACAGAATGTAACGAATACAATCATGGCATTGCCAGATACGATAACTGCCACAGATGCAGCAGCAGTAGCCAATGCAAGAAATGCCTATAATGCCTTAAGCGAGGGCGCAAAAGCGAAGGTACCACAGAGTGCACTGGACAAGCTGGCAGCCGCTGAAGCAGCATTGTAAAACAAAAGCAGGGAAAGAGAATATCGCTCCTGCTCCTGTGATTTGCTTCCGATAAGATGTATGCCTACATGGGACATCGGAAATAAAATTGAAAATAGAAATGTAATAGAAATAACACCAGCCTCTGCCTGGATGATTGCAGATACATGAGGGAGGGCTGTTAGGGACTTATGAAATTCGTTCGGAAACAGGCAACGCCGGTACAGGGATGTACCGGCGAGGCGCAGATGAACATGGATGTGAATTTGCGCCGGTTGCCGGAAGCAGATACGCTTTTATCGAATTTCCAATGTCCCTTACAGCTCTCCCTCGTATCAAAATCATCCGAACAGAGGCTGGTGTTATATATATATATATTTATATTTTCATGTTTATTTGTAATTATCATAATGCATATGGAAAAATGTTGCCAAATAGCAATTGAGATGTTGCAGACTAGAACGGCAATATTGCAAAGAAACAGGGCATATAGTATAATCTTATCAAGAAGTAAAAAATATAAATTATGTTGCTGACGAGCACAAAGACAGATGAATAATATCCTGTGAAAATGTGCCGGATAACAGGAACGGATGAAAATAAATCGAAAGGAGAATGTATTGATGAAGGAGCAGGTTTTGACAAGGTTTAAGGAATTATTTGGGGATGAAGGAGACATCCGTGTGTATTTTGCACCGGGACGTGTGAATCTGATTGGAGAGCATACGGATTACAACGGAGGTCATGTATTTCCATGCGCACTGACCATTGGAACTTATGGCGTGGCAAGAAAACGTGCCGATAAGAAACTGAGATTTTATTCCATGAATTTTGAACAGCTTGGTGTGCTGGAATCTTCCATTGAAGGCTTGAAACCGGAGAAAGAAGCAGACTGGACGAATTATCCGAAGGGTGTTATCTGGGCGTTTGGAGAAAAGGGCATGCAGGTAGATACCGGACTGGATTTGTTATTATTTGGAAATATCCCGAATGGTTCCGGACTTTCTTCTTCTGCATCTGTTGAGGTACTGACCGGATATATCTTAAAGGACTTATTCGGATTTGGTGTAACGAATCAGGATCTGGCTTTAATCGGACAGTTTTCAGAGAATAAATTCAATGGAGTGAACTGTGGCATTATGGATCAGTTTGCCATTGCCATGGGAAAAGCAGAGTATGCAATTTTCTTAGACACGGCTACTTTAAAATATGAATATGCGCCGGTTCGTTTAAAAGATGCTAAAATTGTAATTTCCTGCAGCAATAAGAAGCGTGGTCTGGGTGATTCGAAATATAATGAACGTCGTGCAGAGTGTGAGGAAGCACTGGCAGAATTACAGAAGGTGGTGGACATCAAGAGTCTTGGTGAATTGTCTGAGGAACAGTTTGAAGAATATAAGGGAGCCATCGGAAGTGAGGTCCGCATGCGTCGGGCAAAGCATGCGGTATATGAGAACCAGAGAACCCTAAAAGCAGTGGAAGCCTTGAAAGAAAATGATGTGGAAACCTTTGGAAAGCTGATGAATGCATCCCATGTATCCTTAAGGGATGATTATGAAGTAACCGGAATTGAACTGGATACCTTAGTAGAAGAAGCCTGGAAGGTGGATGGAGTCATTGGATCCCGTATGACAGGCGCAGGCTTTGGCGGATGCACCGTCAGTATTGTAAAGGATGAAGCGGTAGAGCATTTTATTGAAGCAGTAGGCAGTGCATATGAAAAGAAAATTGGATACAGCGCAGATTTCTATGTAGTAGAAATTGGAGACGGTCCATCCAGACTGGCATAAGAAACAGGAGGTAAGTTATGATTTGTGAAGATATCTTAAAATTAACAGAATATGGCATGGTAACCGGACTGGTTCCGAAGGAAGATGAAAGATTTACCATCAACCGCCTGCTGGAATTGTTTGAATTAGAAGAATTAGATGAGGACGCTGTGACAGCTTATCAGTCACGGACACCGATGAGCAGAGAAGAAGCAGAAGAGAGTCTGGAAGAATTATTAAACCGTCTGCTGGATTATGCTTATGAAAAAGGCATTTTAAAGGAAAACAGTGTAGTATACCGAGATTTATTTGATACGAAAATCATGGGAATGCTGATGCCAAGACCAGGTGAAGTAATTCATAAATTTCAGAGCCTTTATGAGAAGGATGCAAAGGCGGCAACAGATTATTATTATACTCTCAGCCAGGACAGCAATTATATCCGCAGATACCGTATCAGACGTGATATGAAATGGACCGCAGAGACGGAGTTTGGTGAACTGGATATTACAATTAACTTATCCAAGCCGGAAAAGGACCCGAAAGCCATTGCAGCTGCAAAGCTGGCAAAACAGAGCGGCTATCCGAAATGCCTTTTGTGTAAGGAAAATGAAGGTTATGCAGGAAGAGTCAACCATCCGGCAAGACAGAATCACCGTATTATTCCGGTAACCATCAATCATAGTGACTGGTTCTTACAGTATTCTCCTTATGTGTACTATAATGAGCACTGCATCGTGTTTAATGGAAAGCATACACCGATGAAAATCGAGAAGGCAACATTTGGAAAACTGCTGGATTTTGTAAAACAGTTTCCGCATTATTTCGTTGGCTCCAATGCAGACCTGCCGATTGTAGGAGGTTCGATTTTAAGCCATGATCATTTTCAGGGTGGACATTATGAATTTGCCATGGCAAAAGCACCGGTCGAAAAAGAGCTGACCTTCAAGGGATTTGAGGATGTGAAAGCCGGAATCGTAAAATGGCCAATGTCCGTGATCCGTATCAGCGCACCACAAAAAGAGCGCCTGATCGAGCTCGCAGATAAGATTTTACTTGCATGGAGAGGTTATACGGATGAAGATGCATTTATTTTTGCAGAGACAGAGGGCGAACCACACAACACGATCACTCCTATCGCAAGAAAACGCGGCAATGATTATGAGTTAGATCTTGTACTCCGCAACAATATCACAACGGAGGAGCATCCGCTGGGTGTTTACCATCCACATGCAAAACTTCATCATATCAAAAAAGAAAACATTGGTCTGATCGAGGTTATGGGACTTGCAGTGCTTCCAGCCAGATTAAAAGATGAGATGGCAGCATTAGAACAGGCAATCTTAGACGGCGCAGAAATCCGTGAGGATGAAGTGCTTGCAAAACATGCAGACTGGGTGGAGGAATTTCTGCCTAAGTATGGATTTACAGCAGGAAGTGGTCTGGAAGGTGAGATTACACCGGAAAAATTACATGAGATCATTCAGACAGAAATCGGTCTTGTGTTCAAGGAAGTTTTATTGGACGCAGGTGTTTACAAGTGCACAGAGGAAGGCAGAAAAGCGTTCCAGAAGTTCGTAGATACCGTCAATGCATAAAAATACAGGGGAGTATTTTTAATAAACAAAAACTGTCCGGGGCAGTATCCGTAAGGAAAATGTCCTGTGGCAGTTTTCTTTTTTTATCTATTTACTTTCATACAGTATTGTTGTAAAGTAATAATTGTTCCGTAGATCTGTACATTTACGGTGCAGACAGCAGGAAAAACATTCGAGAGTAAGAAAACAGTGAGGAAGAGAATATGATTTCACAGAAAATACAGAAGGCATTGCAGGGAAGTTCTGCAATCCGTGCAATGTTTGTAGAGGGAAATGAACTTGCCGCCAGGGTGGGAAGAGAGAACGTGTATGATTTTTCATTGGGGAATCCTGCAACACCGGCTCCGGCAGCATTGAACGAGGCAATTAAGCAACTGGTGGATGAGACCGATCCGCTGGTTTTACATGGATATATGGACAACGCCGGTTACCCGGATGTTCGTCAGGCGGTTGCAGAGAACTTAAACAAGCGTTTTGGAACTGCATTTACTTCCCATAATATTGTGATGACAGTGGGAGCAGCGGGAGGATTGAACATTATTTTTAAAACAATCTTAGATCCGGGTGACGAGGTGATCGTGTTTGCCCCATATTTCGGAGAGTACAAGAGTTATGCAGCCAATTTTGATGCGGAAGTCGTGGAAGTGGCACCGGATTTTGAAACATTCCAGCCAGATCTGATGGCATTTGAAAAAGCGATCAATGAAAAGACCAAGGCAGTGATCGTGAACACACCAAACAATCCGACAGGTGTGATCTATCATGAAGAAACCATGAAAAAGATGGCTGAGACTCTGGAAAAGAAGGAAAAAGAGATTGGACACGAAATTTATCTGATTTCCGATGAGCCTTACCGTGAACTTGTCTACGATGGAAATCAAGAGGATTTCCTGACGAAATACTATAGGAATACAATTGTAGGTTATTCCTTCAGCAAATCCCTTTCCCTTCCGGGTGAGCGTATTGGATATGTGGTTGTTCCGGATGAGGTGGAAAATGCAGATCAGGTCATTGACGGCATTGTTGTATCCAACCGTACCCTCGGCTTTGTGAATGCGCCATCCCTGCTTCAGAAAGCAGTTGCAAAATGTCTGGATGAGAAAACCAATCTGGCATTTTATGATGAAAACAGAAAGATGTTATACGAAGGACTGCAAAAGCTAGGTTTTCACTGCATCAAACCGGAAGGCGCTTTTTATATGTGGGTAAAATCTCCGGATGCAGACGAAGAAAAATTTGTTGCAGCAGGTAAAAAATACAATATCATCATGGTAAAGGGCAGCGCATTCGGATGTGCAGGCTATGTCCGTCTTGCTTACTGTGTTTCCCATGAGACGGTGAAAAATGCCCTGACTGCGTTTGAAAAACTGGCAGAAGATTACGGATTGTATACAGAATGAAATG
>ERZ824575.1475-NODE-1475-length-22085-cov-13.233591_pt1 | contig 22085 bp, 20 predicted proteins | sample MGYA00519470_ERZ824575 | MGnify/ENA primary metagenome ERZ824575 (study PRJEB31778, sample SAMEA3449170) | human gut metagenome | biome: human gut; feature: human-associated habitat; material: faeces | place: United Kingdom | collected 2010/2012 ...
GTGGTGTGCTGAAGAACGACAATGGCACTGTTACTTCTCTCGTTTCCAAAGATGATGCCCAGGCGTGTGAGATCGACGAACTGGTTGAGAAGAAATTCGAAGGTTCTCTGCCTGCCTTTATCGCTGCTTTTACAAAGCATCAGGTTATGTCCGAAGATGAACTCGATGAAGTGCAGCGTATGATTGACTGCATCAGGAAAGGAGGTTCACAATGAGCGAACTCTTTTTGAAAATCATCAACATGAGCATATCGGCAAGCTGGCTTATCCTGGCTGTGCTGATACTCAGGCTTGTTTTGAAGAAAGCTCCCAAGTGGGTCAATGTTCTGCTTTGGGGTATCGTGGCTGTCAGACTGATCTGCCCGTTTTCTTTTGAGAGCGCATTGAGCCTAATTCCGAGTGCTGAAACATTTCCTGAGAAAGTAATCTCCGGGCCAAGTTTTGATATTCAGACCGGTATTAGCCCCGTTGATAACCGGATAAATGACTATCTTGGAGATAGATATTTTGAAGGTGTTACGGTACCTGCAAACAATGGTAATAACATTATGACTATCCTTACCATTGTTTGGATTATTGGTATTCTGCTTTTAGTCGCCTATACTATTATCAGCTATCGACGTCTGCATCGAGAAATTGATACTGCTGTTCACTACAAGGACAACATTTTCCAGAGCGAGAATGTAAGCTCTCCGTTTGTGCTTGGTATTATCAATCCGAGAATCTATCTTCCGTTCAGCATGAACGAACAGGATCTGGAACACGTTGTTGCCCATGAGCAGGCGCACATTCGTCGTAAAGACCATTGGTGGAAACCCCTGGGGTTTCTCTTGCTGACGATCTATTGGTTCAATCCTCTGATGTGGCTGGCTTATGTTCTGTTGTGCCGTGACATTGAGCTTGCCTGTGATGAAAAAGTCATCAAGGAACTTGGCAACGAGCAGAGAGCCGATTACACTCAGGCACTTGTGGTCTGCAGCGTCAACCGTCGCATGATTGCGGCCTGCCCACTCGCCTTTGGTGAAGTTGGTGTTAAAGATCGTGTGAAGTCTGTGATGAATTATAAGAAACCTGCGTTCTGGATTATTATTCTGGCAGTCATTGCCTGTGTGATCGTTGCGGTCTGTTTTTTGACCAACCCGATGGGATTCCAATTCGATGAAGCAACACACACCATCGTTTCCGCAAATTATTTTGATATGCGAAATGCGGATGACACGGTTGCTATTGAAATGAATCCCGCACAGATTAGTGAGTTGAGTTCTCGACTGGCCAGGGTCAAGAACACGAAGAAGAGCGATGAATATGGTGGATTCACACCGGGATATCAAATCAGTGCACTCCTGAAGGATGGCACATATATCCGGATAAACGGTTATTCTTTCTCCAACAATGGTATGGTGGATATAGAGTGGAACGGAGAACGGTATGTTGTATCCGACGGAGAGTTCCAAGATTATTTGAGTAGAATCTGTGTGGGAGGAGATGTCGCAGTTGCTGAACCTGTACCGTCTGTTACAAAATGGTTTGACTATCTTGAAACACCAGATGAGATGCAGTGGGGTGGTCGCCATGAGATTAATCTTCCAGAGTTCCCGGATGTGACTTTCCGTTGGACTTATGGAGAAATGATGGCTGTTACGGGTAACGAAATCACTTCGTTGTATACCGGGATGCCCATCTGGAACGACTATTTCTGCGACCTCACCGGCGACGGCTTGCCTGAGTTGTGTTCTACAATCAGTTGGGGAGCTGGCATGGTTGATAACCGTGTCACCATCTATGACTATGCAAACGGAGCAAGATATGAACTGTCTGACCGAGGATATTTCGATTTTACCCTCAGATTTAATGAAGCTGACGGATACCTCTATGTAGATAAAAAGAAATATAATACTGATGAACTGGTAGAAACTGGTCGATTGGTTTTCAAGAATAATTGTATTCAGATTGAAGGTTTTTCCAACGAAGCGCATCAGGTTTTCCAAGCTGAAATTCTGGAAGATCATAATGGTTATTATCTTGTGAAGCCTGTTGAAGGTAGCTGGGAACTGAATAGTGCAGACCGAATTGAAGTACCTATCAGAAATGCTCATCCATCACCAGAACCTGAAATCGGAGATGTGATTGAAATTGAATACTCTGGTGAAATCCTTGAAACTTATCCTGCACGAATTGCGGATGTTTATGGAATCAAGGTTATAAAGGAAACCGAAACATGGGACTTAATCCCTATGGTTATGGTGAACGGGACACTGTATCTTGATACTGGCCATGAAAGCAAAATAGAAGCAAGATGTGGTGTTATGGATGGAGAAATCACATCCCAGGTTGATGGAAATAAGCAGCCCAGCGTTGACGATCAATCCAATTTTGGTACAGGATATGGTTATCAATACGGGGCAACTGAGGGAACCATTGAACTCTTTATGAATGGCAAGTGGTGGATCTTCGCTACCGAAGAAGCACGACAGAAAATCCAGTTCCCGTCCATAGAGGATGAACTTTCTAAGTTTTATCTGACCATTGGCTCTGAAGGTGTTAAGAGCATCAAGCTTTCAATGCCAAATTCCAGTGGCGGCTTTGAAAATGCAGATGGTTCTCTGCTCAAGAAAGGCGAACGCATCTGGCTCGAAAACCTCGATGGCTACACTGATCTGCGAGGATTAACAATAACTGCCCTGGGTGAAAACGGAGAAATCATCTGGACAGCATCAATTCCAGATGAAGAAGAAAACAAAGGATTTACCCATCTGGTAAATGATGATTGGGAAATCACAAATATCGAATAATTAGAGTGTGTTTCTAAACACAATCGTTTGAAAGGAATCGAATAACATCTCGCAAAAATCGCTCGTATCGTGTATAATATGATTACGACAAAGATAATCGTGGGGAGCGCAAAGATGGCAAGACGATATGAAATCGATGATGCGCAGTGGGAGAAGATCAAACCATTTCTCGGTAATACACCAAAGAAAACCGGAAGACCGCAAGCGGATAATCGCAAACTCTTGAATGGAGTTCTCTGGATCATGCACACCGGGGCTCCATGGCGTGATCTTCCGGAATACTATGGTCCGTGGCAAACAGTGTACAAACGGTTTTCTCAGTGGGAGAAAGACGAAAAACTCAAGCAGTTGTTTGAAAGTGTTCGCAAGAATCCGGATATGCAGGATCTATGTATTGACGGAACTTATATCAAAGCGCATCGGTCAAGTGCCGGTGCAAAAAAGGGGCTCCGGGATATGATGATCATCAGCATATTGGAATCAGCCGAGGGGGAAGATCAACCAAAATCCACGCGGTAGTGGATGGACTCGGTTATCCCTTGGTACTGGAGCTCACCGGCGGACAGGTACATGATGGGATCATGCTTCAAAATTGTCTTGAACAGCTCGATATTTCCGGCAGTACTGTTCTCGCTGACAAAGCCTATGGTTCATGGGAAAACCGTGAATACATTGCCAACCATGACGCTGACTTCTGCATTCCGCCAAAGTCGAACTCAGTTGATCCATGGTACACCGATTTCTATCACTACAAAGAAAGGCATCTTGTTGAATGCTTTTTCATGAAGATCAAAGATCATCGCAGAATCGCTATGCGCTTCGAAAAGCTCGCTTGCAGATTCCTCGCTTTCATTCATTTGGCGGCTACACTGCTCTGGCTTGCATAATTTCGCCTGCTGATGACTTTGGAAACACACTCTAATCACTTTGCTGATTTTTTTATTGCAGATCGCAATGTCTCTATCTGCAACATATTCCAATGTAGCCGCAGTTAAATAAACCCCATATATATCCGAGATATCATGGTGGGCTATCTCCGGCAAATGATCGTCTCTGGAGTAATTTCCGCCGCAGAAAGCAGATAAACGTATCCCCTCATTTTCTCCATGCTTATAATCCCAGCATACGCAGGCGTTATACGTTGGTGCATAGTCGGCAACTCTATCAAACGAGATACTATCCCAAAACTCTAAATTGCGACGCTCATTACTGGGACGGATATTGGTTGAATATGTTTCAAATGTCGGTGTAAATATTCCGTCGTCCCAAAAGCGAACGGAATATGTCTTGCGAATTTCCATTAATATTTGCCACTTCAGTTGAGAAATCATCTTATAGATTTTTTCTTGACGAACATTATTACCAGTATGAGATGATCTACCAAATTTTTTTACAGCATACCAAGGTGTATTGAATTGTCTATAAACCATTGTATATCCAGAATACTTTTTCTTACATACTTCTGCGATCTTAGTATTAAATTCTTTTGTAATATATACACGATACTGTACTAAAAGAAAAGTGGCTGACAGATTACGAAGAGATACGGAAAGATCAGAACAAGATTGTTGGAGCTTTTCGTTTTTACGAAACTGAACTGATAAAATATGTGTAAAAGCCTGACCATCATAATACCGACCAAAATTGTCGATCTTATCAATATCCTCACGGGAACGAAATGCACCAAAAGGGGCTATCTTATTTCGGCGAACACATTTTTTCAGTTCCTTAATAAACTTTGGCAGGTCTTCTTTTGGAAGATAATCGTACAAATCTATGTAGTCTAACTTTACAAAACTATCGACATCCTTCTTTTCTATGTAATCAAAACCTTGCGGCATATCTGCAGCTTCTTCTTTTGAAAATAGATCATCATCAAACCGATATTTCTCATGTTCTGAAAGTGGGAATATCTTTGCCAACTGCAATCTCAGTGTTCTGTACAGAGAATACGAAGATTCAGCCAGTTTATCTGAAAAAGACATTGTATATCTATCGAACACCTTGTTGTAGGATAATTTCATCGCACACACTCCTTTCGCACGATTATATGGGTATTTGCTTTATTCTTAGAGATTCTTGTAAAAAGGTTCAGCGGCAAGAAGAAACCAAGCTCCTTGCCACTTTAAATTATCAGCTATCCAAAGATTTATACTCTGTGACAATTTTCAAATAGGTTTCGGGATCGCCGTTCAGTATCAAATCAGCATATCCAACCGGGTCATTGTAAATCAGATAATCAAGCTCTGACCGCTGATACATATTGTCGGCAACCTCGTTTTCCACCGCAATCGTATCAATGGCAATCTTGCTGCCATCAAAAAATTTCAATTCCACACAAGCGGTATCCATGTTAAACTCACAAGAAATCAATCTATCCATAAGAAACCTCCATTTTGCAGGATGTTAGATCATCCCAAAATATTTGAATGCTTCTCGGATCGCTTTCTCTTTTTCCGGTGGGCACTGTGGCTGTCTGGAATCCTCGGACTTCGGCAAATTGTAATTCTTGCCAACTTCAATCCCACATTTCCTCTTAATCTGTGAGATATAAAGATTGGATACCTTTAACCCGCTATGCTCCAGCACATAGTCTTTGATCTGGGTGTAGGTTGCCCCATCCTGAAATTCGGACATATCCATATCTTCCAAAGAGAACTCAACCCGAATCTTTTTCGAGTCGACCTCTCCCTTGGAAAGCAAGACAACCGTCTCCACATGCCGTGTCTGGGGGAAGAGGTCTACCGGGCAGAATTTGGCGGCGCGCCAACCGAGACGGGTGAAGGCGGCGACGTCGCGGGCCAGGGTCTCGGGGTCGCAGCTGACGTAGACGACACGGCGCGGCTTCATTTTATTCACGGCGGCGATGCACTCCGGCGTGCTGCCCGCGCGGGGCGGGTCGAGGAACACCACATCCGGGTGCAGGCCCTCGCCTGCGGCGGCCGTCATCCATTCGGTGGCATCGGCGCAGACAAAGTGGGCGTTGGCGATTTTGTTGCGGCGGGCATTGGCGGCGGCGTCCTTCACGGCGGCGGGATTGCGCTCGACGCCGATGACCTGTTTTGCCTGCGGCGCAGCGCAGAGGCCGATCGTTCCGATGCCACAGTAGGCATCAACGACTGTCTCACGACCGGTCAGTTTGGCGAGTTCCAACGCCTTTTTGTACAAAACTTCCGTTTGTGTGCGGTTGACCTGGTAAAAGCTGCGGGAGGAAATCGCAAACTGCGTGCCGCACAGCGTATCCAGCACAAAGCCGGGGCCGTAGAGCGTTTTTTCGCGATTGCCCAGCACAGCGCTGGTGCGGGTAGGGTTGATGTTCTGCACGATGCTGACGACCCACGGCGCTTTTTTTCGCATCGCGGCGCAAAAATTCTTGCTGCCGGGCAGCTCGGGGCCAGGCGTGACCAGTGTGACAAGCACTTTGCCGTCGGCGGAACTGCGCAGCACCGTATGGCGCAAAAGCCCGGTGCCGCGGTCCTCGTCGTAGGCGGTCCAGCGACAGGTGCGGGCGGCGTCCAGCACAGCGGCCAGCGTTTTGTTCAAAATGTCCTCCTGCAGCAGGCAGTCCGCACCGGGCAGGACCTTGTGCGTGCCCTCGGCGTACAGGCCGCAGACGAGCTTGCCGTGCTGGGCAGCAAAGCTGGCGATAGCCTTGTTGCGATAATGCAGCGGGTCGGCCATGCCCTGCACGGCCTTGACCGGCGCAAAGCCTCCCAGCAGTTCTTGCAGGCGGACCTGCTTTTGGGCCAGTTGTTCCCGGTAGGGCATGGCCAGCAGCGGACATCCACCGCATTTTTTGGTAAAATTCAGGCAGGTAGTGGGCATGGGGATGGACCTTTCTTTAATGATTCGTTTAAACATAGTAGGGGCGGCATATATGCGGCCCGCAAGTGGTCGTCTGCCGGAAAGCCGCGGGCGGCCTATATGCCGCCCCTACACAAATACTTGCGTACTATGCTATAATGGTATACAGAGCAAATCTAAACGGAGGCATCTGTTATGAATGTATTACTGATCAACGGCAGCCCGCACAAAAACGGCTGCACGAACGCGGCACTGGCCGAGGTTGCCAAGACGCTGAACGAAGCGGGCATCGAAACGACGATCTTCCACATCGGCGCGGCCCCGGTGGGCGGCTGTGTAAGCTGCGGCGGCTGCGGCAAGGCGGGCAAATGCGTCTTTGGCGGGCCGGTGGCCGACGTGCTGCCGCTGGTGGAAAAGGCTGACGGCATCGTGTTTGGCGCACCGGTACATTACGCCACGGCGGCGGCCAGTATGCTGGGCTTTATGCACCGGCTGGCCATCAGCGGCGGGAAGTACCTGCGCCACAAGCCTGCCGCAGTCGTCACCAGTGCCCGCCGCGCTGGTACGACCACCGCACTGGAAGCGATGGAGAAGGTACCGCAGTTCTTTGAGATGCCGCTCATCAGCTCAACCTACTGGCCGATGGTCCATGGCGGCAAGGCCGAGGACGTGCTCTCCGACGAGGAAGGCTTGCAGATCATGCGCAACCTGGGCCGCAACATGGCGTGGATGCTCAAGTGCATCGAGGCTGGCAAGGCTGCGGGGATCGTGGCCCCGACGGCGGAGAATGATAAGCGGACGAATTTTATAAGGTAAAGTTGGTTTTTGCGGGAAGGCGGCAAAGCCCTTCCGGTCATCGCTATCGCCCGACCGCCTCCCCTGTGAGGGGAGGCTTTTTTCGCGGGCTTTGCCTCTTTGCCTTTACGCCAAACTCTTGCTTCTCTCGCCGTTCACGTCCTCCTCGGTCACGGCATTGGTCGTGGTGTCGGCCGTGTGGGCGTTTTCGGGTGCATGGCCGGTGGGCCAGACATCCTGCAAAAGGTCCAGAATCGGCTCATAGTCGCTGGTGCGGGCGGCGGCGGTCACATAGACCGTCTCACCGCAGTCGTAGTCGATCTGCGCAAAAATCGTCTGATAGCTGCCGCAGTCGTAGCGCACAGCCTCCACAGCGGCATCGGGCACAGTAAAACCGAAATCATACTTGACCGTGCCGGTGGTTTCTTCCAGTTCCTGGCCGGACTGGGTCAGAAAGTCCGTGTAGGCGTCGGTCTTTTGCAACAGCACCACCGTGTAGCTCAGCTGATTGCCCGACGTCAGGGACAGGGTGTCGTCCTGCGCCATGACCGGCTGTTCCCACTGGTTCTGGTCGTAGACAACGGTCACGCCGTTGCCGCCGTCGCACTGGGCATAGTCCGGCTCGTCGCTTTTCACAAAGCTGTCGCCGCCGTAAAGGTAGAGCATCACATCTTGAAAGTTACACCCGGTCAGGGCCAGCGCAGTCACAGCGGCCAAAGCGGCCGCAGCAAGTTTTTTCATAATTACGTTCCTTTTACAAAAGCATAATGGCGTAGAACCCCAGGGCAGACGCCGCAAGTACAAAGGCGTTCCAGCCCAGTACGGAAAACACTGTGCCGAAGGCCAAGCCCGCCAGCACGTCGCTGACATAGTGTACCCCGGTCACGACGCGGCAGACCGCAATGACCACCGCCAGCACGGCCAGTGCCAGCCCCCAGGGCTGAAACACGTACCACGCTGCCCCGGCGATGGCCGCTGCCGAGAAGCAGTGGCGGCTGGGCATACTCTGCCCGGCCTTATCCTTGGGGAAAAGCGGCGTGAACCCCAACGCTGTGTAGGGGCGCGGGCGGTCAATGGCCTTGCGCACCAGCGTCCCAACCAGGAACGCCGCCGCCGGTACGACGAGCGCGGGCCAGAACTGCCCCATGTGATGCCAGACCAGCCAGGCCAGCATACCGAGATAACCCAGGTAGACCAGCGCCACCGCGCCGCGGCTGACGACCCGCAGTGCCATTTTAGCGACGGGTCTGGCGTTGAACCACCCGATAACGGCGCGGTACTGTTCAGCATTCATAGGGGCATCCTCCCACTAATAATAAATACAGTATAAGAATAACATTCTGGAAAAGGGTTGTCAAACCGTGGGGGAAATGTTTATAATAAGTTTAGTTCTACATTAGGAGGTATCCCCTTTTGTTTGGTTTTGCAAACGGGCTGCTGCTGCTTTTGCTGGCGGCGGCTGTGATAGATTTTGCCCCGGTGGTGCGGCGGCGCTTGTCCCCTGCCAGCTGGTGGCATGACGAGCGGCTGCTGTTCACCCCGCGCGGCGGCGATTTGCGCCAAAAATACGGTGCATGGGCGTTTTTGCTTGGCGTGATGGTGTACGAGTTCCTTGTCGTATTCAACAACAGCATGGCGCGGGAGAACTGGCCCTGGCTGCAAACGAGGGTCTCCCCGGTGCTGGACTGGGTCATCTACCTGTGCTTCGGGGCAAAAATTTTACTGGGTACAAAATACAATGGCCGCAGCATTTTGTGCGCCGGTATGCTGTATTTTGTGGCGCGGTGGGTCTATTTCAACGGCCAGAACATCTGGTGGCTGGGCCTGTGCGTGGCGCTGCTGGCCGCCAAGGATGTGCCGCTGCGCCGTGTGATGAAAGCGTTTTTGGCCAGCGGCGTGCCCACGCTGGCACTGGTGCAGGTGCTACACTTTGCGGGCATCATTGCACCCAACGCCGCCAGTGAGCGCGACGGCAGTTACCGGCTCATGTTCGGGTACGGCCACCCCAACACCTTCGGCGGGGTGGTGCTCGGCCTGCTGCTGGCCTGGGTGCTGCTGCGCCGTGCCCGGCTGACCTGGGCCGAGCTGGGCGGTCTGGCCGCCGTGGGCGTGTTTTTGATGGCAGCGCCCAAGAGCCGTTCGTCAGCGCTGTGTACGTGTTTATTGGTGTTGCTGCTGGCGCTTGCCAAGCTGTACACCCGCAAAGGCCCGCGCCCGGTCGGGCGGCTGGCGGCTGGCGGCTGTGCGGCGCTGGTGCCGTTGCTGGCGGCGGTCAGCTATATTCTGCCGCTGTTCGTCGTAAAAATCGGGCCGTGGGCGAACGATATCGGCCCCGGCTGGCTGAAAAAGCTCGACGATCTGCTGACCTGCCGCATTTCGCTGGCATGGGCGGCCTACCGGATGTTCGACATAAAAATTGCGGGCCAATTCTTACAGGAATGGCCCGCGCTGGACAATATTTTTGTATATCTGCTCTACCTGACCGGCCCGGTCATGGTCGTTCTGGTCTGCGCACTGATGATGGCGGCCCTGTACGGCTACGCCCGGCGCGGCGCGTGGCAGACTGTGGCGTGCCTGGTCACGATGCTGGCCTACGGCTACATGGAGAGCCAGGTCATCCACCTGACCAGCGACCCCGCCGTGCTGCTGCTGTGCGGTGCGGTGTTCGCACTGCCGAGGGATAAGTGGATGTTTGAAGATGCGTAAAAGGCTTCTCCCGCGGGAGAAGCTGTCCGCAAAGCGGACTGATGAGGGGCGGCATTGCCGTTATAACCTATGAGTGGGTAATTTCGGCAAGCCTGCCCCTCATCCGGCCTTCGGCCACCTTTCCCCCGATGGGGGAAGGCTTTTTGTTTAATCCTCCGGGAACGCATCTGCTGAAATTTCCACGGTCTCCCCTTCCTCCAACGCGGCGTCGGCGCTGGCTTTGGCGGCGGTGACAAGGCCCGTCACTTCACCCGACGGCTTTTGCAGCAGGTAAGCCCCCACGGCCTTGGCCTTGTAGACCAGCAGCACGCAGTAAGTGTCGTGGTCGCCGGTGGAAAGCTGCGGGCAGAGCACCGTCCACTTTTCCACCGTTTTACCCTTGTAGTCGGCCAGATCCAGGCCGCTTTCCTGTATGATCTGGTTGAACGCCGTGAAACTGTCGTCCCACTTTTTGGGAATCTTCACTTTGTCCACGGCGGCACTGGCAAGGTCGGTGTCAAAGCCGTAGCCGGTAAAGTAGGTGCCGATGTCCTGGGTCGTCTCGATGCCCGGCACCGCCGCAGCTGACACCGTGACCGCCCCGCCGGTAAAATGCACCGCCGCAGCCACCGTGCCGCACAGGCACACCGCGCACAGGGCCAGCGCCCCGGCCTGCCGCAGACCCGGTTTGGTAACAGTAAATAAAAACATAAACGCAGCCCCCTCACACATTGTCAATGCAATGTATGCGGGGGCTGCGGCGTTTATGCGGTTATCGTGCATGAATTGCGGGCGCCTATGGAATGCGCCCCTACGGCACAGCGGTTACTCCCGGTATTTCTGCTTTGGCGCGTACCACTGGAAGATAACGGCGTCGTTCTCCGCTTCCAGCTTGGCGGTGTCATGCTCGGGCAGGGCCGTCCACATGACCATCATAGCGCCCAAGGCCGCATTGAGCTTCACGGCCCAGTTGCGCTTGGCAGGGCACCAGGCGATGAAATCCGGCCGCCCCAGAAAGTTGCCGAACAGGTGGGAGAACGCAAACGCCGGAACGGCGTGCGTCCCATCCTTGCGGTAGCTCTGGTAGCTGTCGGCCAGCTGGCCGCGCAGGATATCCGGGGCCTGCCGCCGCACAATGCCCACGACGCGTGGGTCAAAGCTCTCGATGCAGTAGGGGCCGGGGTAGGCTTTCAGCTCGGCGATCGTGGCGCGGCAAAGCTCTTCCAGGTAGGTCTTGCTGTACTCGGCGCGGCTCTTGATCTCCACGATCAACGGCGTGTCGGGGTTTGTTTCGGCCACAGTGCGCAGCATATCGGCAAACAGCGGCGGGTGCTCGTTGCTGCCCGCCAGCGGCTGTGCCGAGAAGTTAGCCCAATCCATATCATGTACGAAGCCCTTGGCCGGGGTCATGCGGTCCAGCGTGTCATCGTGGAACACCACCAGCCGCCGGTCCGACGTAAACTGCACATCCAGCTCGATGCCGTAGCCATTCTGCGCGGCGGCGGCAAAGGCGGGCAGGCTGTTCTCCGGCGGGCGCTGGTCCTTGCCAAAGTAGCCGCGGTGGGCGCAGTTGTGCCCCACAAACGGCGCACGCAGGGCATCCCGGCGCTTATTCGGCCAGACGGCGAACAGCACCAGCAGCACCAAAATCAACACAATGCAAAACAGGATTTTCATAAGTAGTCACTCTCCTGCCGTCATTGTACCGCGCCGCGCGGCAAAATGCAACCGCCGTTTGCAGATTTTACGATTTTTCGCGCCGCACCATCGGCAGGTCCGGCATGGTGTCATATTGTATAATGCTGTCCAGCATGGCCGCAAAGCCCCGCGGGTCGCGTATCTGGTACTGCATATAGTTATGCCCCGCAAACACCGGGAACCGCCCGGCCGGGTAAGCCTGCATGACGACGGCACGGTATTTGTAGTGATCCTCGGCATCGCCAAAGGCAAACCAGCACCGCGCCTGCATTTCGGGATTTCATATTCCTATTCTATCACACTTTTGTAAATTTTTTTCGATTTTTTCACAATTCTTCCACTCTTGCGTTGTATTGTGGTAAAATAGAAATGGAGAAAGCAGCAAGGAGGTCTTTTCCCATGGCAAAAATTCTGATCGTTGACGATGAGCCGCGTATCCGTGACCTCATCCGTGAGCATCTGCAATATGCCGGTTTCACCTGCGAGGAAGCCGGTGACGGTACCGCTGCCCTCAGTGCGTTGAGCCAAGGCGGCATTGACCTGGTGATTTTGGACATTATGATGCCGTTTATGGACGGCATGACCTGCCTGCGGGAGATGCGCACCCGCAAGATCATGACCCCGGTCATCATGCTGACCGCCCGCAGTGAGGAGTACGACAAGCTGGCCGGCCTGGAAAGCGGTGCCGACGATTACGTTGTCAAGCCCTTTTCCCCGCGGGAGCTGGTGGCCCGCGTCAAGGCCGTGCTGGCCCGCACGATGCCCAAACCGGCCGAGGACTCCGGCAGCTACACCTTTGGCGACCTGCACATCGACACGGCCAGCCACAGCGTGAAAGTGGCCGGGCAGGAGGCCCCGCTGACCCCCAAGGAGTTTGACCTGCTGGTGTTCCTCGTCAGCAACAAGGGCATTGCCCTGAGCCGCGAGAAGATTTTGCAAAAGGTCTGGAACTACGACTATTACGGCGAGGACCGCACCGTGGACACCCACGTCAAAATGCTGCGCAGCCACCTTGGCCCCTGCCGCAAATACATCACCACCGTATGGGGCATCGGGTACAAATTCGACCCGGATACGCTATGAGAAAACCCAACACACCTAAAAAGCCCTTTGCATTAAGCATCCGCTGGCAGCTGATGCTGTTTATCGGCGGCATTACGCTGTTTACGCTGCTGCTGGTGTGGGGCATCATCACCTACGCGCTGGCACCGCAGTACAACCGCAATATCCGCAATAAGCTGGACGCCAAAGCGGCGGCCATCACGGCGCTGATCGACCAGTCGGACAGCGCGATCTCCAACCGAAGCTATCTGGGCCTGACGCTGAACGAGGATTTCTGGGACGGCGTCAGCGAGACGTTCCAGGACAAAAAAATCAATGTGGACAGCTGCTGCGTTGATTTTTCCGACACAACGCTGCGCTGCCTGAAAGCCTACGAGAGTATGTACCCCTGCCTGCTGCACGAGAGCACCGGTGCATTCGACGGCGCGTTCGGCTACAATGTGGACACCCATGTAGCCATTCAGCTGCGGCAAAAGCTGTTCCAGAACGGTGAGCTGTACCAGATCGTGAAGGTCGGTTCCACCATGCAGATGTGCGTGGGGCGGCTCTCGGCAGACGGCCAGTACGGCGTCATCGTCTCCACAAGTCTGGCACAGATCACCACCGCCGCCGAGGTGCTGCGGTCGATCCTGGGCCCTGTGGCGCTGCTTCTGCTGGTGCTTGACCTGCTGTTTGCCATGCTGTTCAGCCGTTGGTTCACCAACCCCATCCGCAAGCTGTCCAACGGCGCACAGGAGATCGCAGCGGGCAACTATGACGTCGCCATCAAGGTGGAGCACCACGACGAGATCGGACGTCTGGCCGAGGATTTCAACTATATGGCCACCGAGGTCAAGCGCAGCGCCCAGCTGGAAAAGGACATTCTCGCCAACGTCAGCCACGACCTGCGCACGCCGCTGACCCTGATAAAGGGTTACGCCGAGACGGTGCGCGACCTGACCGGCAGTGACGATGCCAAGCGCACTGAGCAATGCAACATTATTGTCGATGAGACGGATCGCCTCTCGACGCTGGTAAACAGCGTGATGGAACTGAGCAAAGTGCAGAGCGGCGCGGAAAAGCCAAACCTTGTTGACTTTGACATGAGCGAGCTTTGCTTTGAAGTGGCGGGCCGCTACGATGCACTGTGCGACAAAAATCACTGGAAGCTCGACTTGCAGGCCGACGACGCCTGCCCGGTGAGCGCTGACCCCGCTATGATGGAGCGGGTGCTGCACAACCTGCTGGGCAATGCGTTCCACCACATTGGCGCGGACGGCGTCGTGGTGCTGCGGGCCATCCCGCAGGAAAAGGGCTGCCGCATTGAAATTGAGGACCATGGCCCCGGCATCCCGCCAGAGGATTTACCCTACATTTTTGACCGCTACTACCGCGCCCGGCAGGACAGCGGCCGCACCGGCACCGGCCTGGGCCTGTCCATCACCAAAGCCATCCTGCAGCAGCACGGCTTCGCCTTCGGTGTCAACAGCGCCGTCGGGAAAGGGTCAACGTTCTGGTTCGAGATGGTGGATACGAGAAATAAATAACTGCCAGCCGTAAGGGTCGGATATGTCCGGTCCTCAACTTACCCGTAAGCAGCATCTGCCGATACAGCCGCGGGCCGGGCACGACCGGCCCCCACACCACAGCACCCCAAAAAGGAGGCCCCCACATGGAAAACGTAAACGCCAAAATGGATGAGCAGCTGAAAGCCCGCGTGGACGATTTGACGCGCTCCAACGATGAAAACCGTGACGGCAAGCTGGATGCCGCCGACCTGAAAGCCCAGCTGAACCGCATTGAGGCCCAGCTGGAGCTGCAAGACCGGCAGAACCGCGGCATTATCGCCAACCAGCGCAAACGGATGATTTTAAGCGTCGTGCTGGTGGTCGTGATTCTGGCGGCGCTGGCGTTTTTCGGCTGGCGGATGAATATTGCCTACAACAACGTCATGGACGCCTGCAGCCGCGTCAACGACCTGGCCGACACGGTGAACACGAGCCTTGCCACGCTGGACCAGAGCGAGCTGGACGCCATGATGCAGGACCTTCCGGAAATCACCGACCAGTTGAAAAAAATCGACGTGGATGCGCTGAACAACGCCCTGACCCAGCTACCTGCCCTGATGGACACCGTGAACAGTCTGCAATCCCAGGTGCAGAGCATCGTGAATCTGTTCAGCGGGTTAAGTTCCGTGTTTGGACGGTAAATAAAATGTAGCGAAAAAGCCTTCCCCCTTTGGGGGAAGGTGGCCGCAGGCCGGATGAGGGGGGCCTTGCCGTAAGTTTCGCTTTGTAGGGTGGCATGGCAAACTTGCCCCTCATCAGCCCGCTTTGCGGGCAGCTTCCCCCCAGGGTGAAGCCTTTTAGCACAGCAACGCCCCGCATTCCCTATACCGGGAATGCGGGGCGCTGTTGTTTATATTGCGTAATGGTAGTACGCCCACCTTGGCGTGCCGTCCTCGGTGTAAATTGTCCCGCAGCGCACAAAGCCGCAGGCTTTCAGCGTGTGCTGCATATAGGTGTTGTCGGCGTGGGTATCGGCGCGTACCGGCAGGCCCTGCTGTAAACACCACTGCACGCACAAGCGCCCGATGCCGCCCACGTGCCCCGCCGACGCCAGACGATGGATCGTCGCGTAGGGTACATCCTCGGGCCAGGCACCGTCCTCGATGTGATGGTAGGTGGGGTCGTCGCCGGGTATCAGGCAGAACACCGCCTGAATGGTCTCCTCCCCCATCACCACATGGCAGACGCCTCGCTCGATTTCAGCGGCCAGGCGGGCTTCACCGGGGTAGCCTGCGTGCCATTGGGTGGGGTTGCCGTGGGTCTGCATGAAGGCCCGGGCGTTTGTGTATAACTGCATCAGTTCCGGCAACTCGGCGGTTGTTGCCGCGCGGACGGTGAATTCCATAGACAGCACTCCTTAATAATACCCGCAAAGTATATCACATTTCATCCCGGTGCACAATCACTGAAACTGCGGCGGCTTACCGCTTTTTTGATATTTTTCTTGCATCCGGCCCCTGTGTGTGCTACACTGTATCTGCAAAGTTAGAAGAGCCAAACTTTTAGACAAAAGAGGATTGTAAAATGACACTGGCAGAACTAAAAGTTGGGCAGGATGCTGTGCTGCGCACGATTGGCGGGCAGGGCGAACTGCGTCATCACCTGTTGGATATGGGGCTGACCCCCGGCACCGAAGTGACCTTGCGCAAGGTCGCACCGATGGGCGACCCTATCGAGGTGGAGCTGCGTGGGTATGAGCTGACCCTGCGCCTGGCAGATGCCGCGAAAATTGAAGTGGAAAATATCCACGAAACGGATCGCGCCGCCCGCAGTGAGCAGCGGCACACCCCTGTCCCCCACCCAGGTGTAGGCGAACTGCGCAAGGCCCCCAGCTATCATGACCGCAAGAATGGTTCGGAGATTGCCAAGGGCCGCCCGCTGCGCTTTGCCCTGGCCGGCAACCAGAACTGCGGTAAAACGACACTTTTCAACCAGCTTACCGGCTCCAACCAGCACGTCGGCAACTTTCCCGGTGTGACGGTGGACCGCAAGGACGGCGTTATCCGCGGCCACAGTGAGGCCACCGTCACCGATCTGCCGGGTATCTATTCCCTGTCGCCTTATTCCAGCGAGGAGATCGTCACGCGCGATTTTTTGCTGAACACGCACCCGGATGGCATCATTAACATCGTAGATGCGTCAAACATCGAGCGGAACCTGTACCTGACCATGCAGCTGATGGAGCTGAATATCCCGCTGGTGCTGGCGCTAAATATGATGGACGAAGTCCGCGCCAATGGCGGCACGGTCATGGTCAACGAGCTGGAGGAACTGCTCGGCGTTCCGGTCGTGCCCATCTCTGCCGCCAAAAACGAGGGTATCGACGAGCTGGTCGAACACGCCTTGCATGTGGCCCGCCACCGCGAGACGCCCGGCCGCATCGACTTTTGCGATGCTGGCGACGGCAAGGGCGGCGCGGTGCATCGCTGTATCCATGCTGTGAACCATTTGATTGAAGATCACGCCGCCCGCGCGGGCCTGCCTGTGCGCTTTGCCGCGACCAAACTTGTGGAAGGCGATCCGCTGATTGAAAAAGCGCTGGATCTGGATGAGAACGAGAAGGAACTGCTGGGCCACACGATTGCCGAGCTGGAAAGTGAAACCGGGCTGGATCGTGAGGCCGCCCTGGCCGATATGCGGTTCAACTTCATTGAACGTCTGTGCGAAAGAACCGTTGTGCGCCCCGGCGAAAGCCGCGAGCACAAGCGCAGCGTAGCAATCGACAAGATACTTACCGGCAAATATACGGCTTTGCCATGCTTTATCGGCATTATGGCGCTGGTGTTCTGGCTGACCTTCGGTGTGATCGGTGCAGGTTTATCCGACCTTTTGACCCTGGGCATCGATGCCGTGACAAATTTGACTGACCGCGCGCTGACCGCCTACGGCATCAACCCGGTCGTACATAGCCTTGTCATTGACGGCGTGTTTGCCGGTGTAGGCAGTGTGCTGAGCTTCTTGCCGGTTATTGTCACACTGTTCTTCTTCCTTTCGATTCTGGAGGACACCGGCTACATGGCCCGCGTTGCCTTCGTTATGGATCAACTGCTGCGCCGTATCGGCCTTTCCGGCCGCAGCTTTGTTCCCATGCTGATTGGCTTTGGCTGTTCTGTACCGGCCATCATGGCGACCCGCACATTATCCAGTGACCGCGACCGCAAAATGACGATTCTACTCACACCGTTCATGAGTTGTTCGGCCAAGTTGCCCATCTATGCGCTGTTCACAACGGCGTTTTTCCCGCGGCAGTACCGGGCCCTTGTCATGATCGGGCTGTACCTGACCGGCATTGTGTGCGGAATTTTGTACGCCATCCTGTTAAAATTCACCAAATACAAAGGTGAGCCGGTCCCCTTTGTCATGGAGCTGCCCAACTACCGTTTTCCCTCTGCACGCAGTGTCGGCCAGTTGATTTGGGAGAAAGCCCGAGACTTTTTGCAAAAGGCATTCACCATTATTTTTGTTGCCACGGTGCTTATCTGGTTCCTGCAAACATTTGATGCACGGCTCAATGTAGCCGCCACCCCGGACGCCAGCCTGCTGGCGGGCATCGGCAGCTTTATTGCCCCCATTTTTAAACCGCTCGGCTTTGGCGACTGGCGTGTTTCTACGGCGCTTATCACCGGTTTTACCGCAAAAGAAAGCGTTGTTTCCACCCTGACTGTGCTGCTGGGCGGCGATACCACTGCGCTGGCTACGCTGTTTACGCCGTTCACGGCAATCGTATTCCTGGTATTTACCTTGCTGTATACGCCCTGTGTGGCCGCCATTGCGGCTGTCAAGCGTGAGCTGGGCGGTGCTAAGGCTGCTGCCGGGGTAGTTTTGATGCAATGTGCTATTGCATGGGGCGTGGCATTTGTGGTACACTGTGTAGGCAGTTTAATAGGTTTTGTGTAACGCAATACAATAAATCGAGGTATCCTACATGGCAAGTGTCATTGTTGTTGTAATTATTTTTGTTTTGCTGGCGCTGGCGATCCTGTTTATCTGCCAGAACGGCGGCTGGCAGGGCGGCTGCGGCGGCAACTGCGCCGGCTGCCATAACAAATGCGCCGAGAGCGAGAAGAAAAAGAAGTAACGCACTTGTAAAGGCTTTCCCCGCGGGGAAAGCCTTTTTCAAATGGCTCTGTTTTCCCATCTTGTTTTCCTTTCCGGGTTTCGCGTTTCTACTCCCCTATGCTTAATGCCCGGCCTTTTTTTCTTGCTGCCAAGGTTGCACAATCCGTCAAAACCGGGTATACTATTTATATCTATATTTTGGGGGAGGTTCTGCCCATGAAAGCCGATAAATACCGCTTTGACGGCTCCCGCGCCTGTGATCTGCGCGCACTGTCCTGCGATGGCAAGGACGACGCGCCTGACAAGGACGAAATTATAGCCAAAACGGCCGAGAATCTGCAAAAAATGGCCGCTTTGCAGGACGCCTTTTACGCCGATGGGCGCGAAGGGCTTATCATTGTTTTGCAGGCGCTGGACGCCGCAGGCAAGGACGGCACGGTCAAACACGTTATGTCCGGGCTGAACCCCCAGGGCGTGCAGGTCACGAGCTTTAAACAGCCCAACAGCGAGGAATTGAAGCACGACTTCCTCTGGCGCGTCAACAAAGCGCTGCCCCCGCGCGGGACCATCGCCATCTTCAACCGCAGCTATTATGAGGATGTGCTCGTAGTGCAGGTACACGACCTGCAAAAGACTTACCAGATGGCCGACCGCGTGCTGGGCGAGAGCAAAAAGGCATTTTTTAAAAAGCGCTACCGCCAGATCAGAAATTATGAGGAGTATCTTTTCGACAACAGCTACCGCATTGTGAAAATTTTCCTCAACATCTCCAAGAAAGAGCAGAAAAAGCGGTTTTTGGAGCGCATCGACAACCCGGCCAAGAACTGGAAATTCTCGTCCAGCGATCTGGCCGAGCGGGCGCATTTTGACGAATACCTGGACGTATACGCGGACGTCATCGACGCCACCGCCACGCCGGAAAGCCCCTGGTATGCTCTGCCCGCCGACCGCAAGTGGTACACCCGCTATCTGGTCAGTGAAATTGTGCTGGACGCTTTGCAGCAGTGCAGCCATACCTACCCGCAGCTGGACGCCGCCGCACAGGCCGCGCTCAAGGACTGCCGCACCCGACTGGAGGCTGAGTGATGCCGCCTATCCGTGTTTTGCAGATCATGCCCGCCATGGACGCCGGCGGCATGGAGACGTTCGTCATGAACGTATACCGCACCATCGACCGCGAAAAGGTCCAGTTTGATTTCCTCTACCATTACGATAAGCCGTGCTTTTTTGACGATGAGATACGTGCCCTGGGCGGCCGCATTTACAAGTTGACCGTACGGCAGGACAATAACATCCCACGCTACCTGCGCGCGCTGCGCACCCTGTTTGCCGCCCACCCGGAGTGGCGCATCATCCACGGCCATTACAGCGGGTTTGGGATGTTTTATAACCCTGTGGCCAGGCGGGCGGGCATCCCGGTACGGTGCGGCCACAGCCACAACACTGCCTATGAGCCGAACCTGGTGGGCCAGCTGGACCGCGTCATGAGCAGCTTTTTCCGCTTTGGCCTGACCGACCGCTTCGCCTGCAGCGAGAAAGCCGGGCAGATGCTGTACGGCAAAGCGCCGTTTACCGTAGTACCCAACGGTATTGACACGGCGCGATTTGCCGCCCGCGATGCCCAGCGCCGCGCTCTTTTGCGGGGCGAACTGGGCGTGACCGACCAGGAGATTTTGTTCGGCCACGTGGGGCGGTTTTCGGCCCAGAAAAACCACCCCGGACTGCTGAAAATTTTTGCCGCAGTGCGTACACGTCTGCCCAAGGCGCGGCTGGTGCTGCTGGGCGGCGGTGAACCTGCCTACGTGGAAAAAATGCAAAATCTGGCCGCCGAGCTGGGCCTGGGCGACAGCGTGATTTTTGCCGGTGTGCGAAGCAATATGCAAAGTTTTTATGATGCTATGGACGCCTTTATGCTGCCCAGCCTGTTTGAGGGGCTCCCTGTCGTGCTGGTGGAAGCCCAGACCGCGGGCCTGCCCTGCTTTGTGTCTGACACGGTGGACGCGGGCGCGGCCTTTACCGACCGGGTGAAATTTTTGCCGCTGAACGATGTTTCCGCCTGGACAAATACAATCGCGGCGGCATCTTTCCGCCGTGACCCGCAGGCGCGGGAAAAGGCCGTGAAGGCTGGGTATGATATCCACACCAGCGCCCAAGTGCTGCAACAATTTTACCTGCGCCGCTATGCCGAGGTGACGAAATGAAGCCCTGCGAGATTGCAGTCATTGTGCCGGTACATAACGCGGCGGCGTTTTTGACCGCCTGCACCGATGCCATTGCCGCACAAAAATTTGACGCCTTTCGGTGCATTTTGGTGGACGACGGCTCCACGGACGGTTCCCCCGCCCTGTGCGATGCCATTGCGGCGGGCGACCAGCGGTTTGTGGCCATGCACCAGCCCAACAGCGGTGTCTGCGCGGCCCGTACAGTCGGACTGCGCCGCGCCCAAGAACTGGGCGCACGGTGGTATGCCTTTTGCGACGCGGACGATCTGTATCACCCGGAACTGCTGGCTACGCTGTACGCCGCCGTGACCAACAGCGGCCTGCCGCTGGCCTGCTGCCGCTATGACACATTTACCGACGCTGCACCGGCAAATTCTTCCGTACCGTCCAACTGTAAGGTTCTGCGCAGCCCCGCGCATCTGGACGCGCTGCTGCATGACCACGCCGTGGACTACGGCCTGTGGAACAAGCTGTTCTCGGCCGATTTGCTGACTGAGGAAATGCTGGACAACGGCCTGGCCTACAATGAAGATTTATTGGCGAACTGGCGTGCATTTTTGGCAGCACCAGGGTGTGCCTACTGCGATTTTGCAGGCTACCACTACCGCCAGCACGCGGCCAGCGCCAGCCACCGCGCCCTGCCGCCGCAGAGCATCGACGACCAGCGCCGCGCTGCTGCTGAGATACGCGCAACCGCCCCCGACGCCCTGCGCGAGAGCGTGAACGCCTTTTATTATGAAAAGCTCGTCTACCTGGCCAGCATGATTTTACGCCGTGCCAACGCCGACGATTACCGTACCCAGCTGTGTGAGCTAAAGGTGGCGATTGCAGCCGGGGAAAAAGACCCCCAGCTGGGCCGCAACCCGCAGCTGCCGCGCAGCATACAGCTTGCGGCATTTTTGACGCTGCACGCGCCGCGTTTGTGGCGGTGGGCGTGCAAAAATTTCTTGAAGGACCGACAATAAATGCGCATTTTATTTGTACTGGACCGGGTGGAGAACGCCGCCAGCGCCAACGCCCTGATGGGGTTCCGACTGGCGGAACAGCTGGTTGCCTGCGACCACTCCGTACATATTTTGACCTTGTGGGACGGCCTGCACACCCCGCCTGCCCCGCCGGAAGGGGTCGTGCAGCATCTGCTGGCCTTTGCCGACGAGCGCCTGATGAATGAGGCGCTGGAAAACGGCCGCAGAGGCGGCACGCCGGTACCGCTGCGGCTGGCCCGGCTGGCCGCCCACCCCACGGCTGTGGCGGCAGCGTTCCGCCAGCTGGTGCTGAAAAGACCCCGCCGCACCGTGGATACGCAGCGGAAGATCGAGCGGCTGGACGCTGAATTTCACTATGACGTCGTCTGTGCTGTCTGTGCACCCTACCGCGCGGCCTTTGCGCTGGAGGAGGCGTCCATCGGCGGTAAAAAGTACC
>ERZ824575.1498-NODE-1498-length-21791-cov-14.901500_pt1 | contig 21791 bp, 20 predicted proteins | sample MGYA00519470_ERZ824575 | MGnify/ENA primary metagenome ERZ824575 (study PRJEB31778, sample SAMEA3449170) | human gut metagenome | biome: human gut; feature: human-associated habitat; material: faeces | place: United Kingdom | collected 2010/2012 ...
CCCTGTCGGGGGCTACGCCCCTGCGACCCCATTTTCAGAAAACACAAAGGTTTATAGACAGACTGATACAACCTGCGGAATTTTTCCGCAGGTTGTATTATATTTTATCCTATAACCTTCTTCGCAATATCGACCGTTTCCTTAGCGTCCTTTGCATAGAAGTCTGCGCCTATCTTTTCAGCATACTCGGGTGTTAGTACCGCACCGCCGACAACCACCTTGCAAGGAAGTCCGTTGTCACGGATTAGCTTTATGGTTTCTTCCATGGATTTGAGCGTAGTGGTCATAAGTGCGCTCAGTCCCACCAGCTTTACCTCGTGCTTTCTTGCGGCATCGACTACCGCCTGATATTCAACGTCCTTGCCGAGATCTATTACGGTGTAGCCGTAATTTTCAAGCAGTACCTTTACTATGTTCTTGCCTATGTCGTGTACATCGCCCTTTACCGTTGCAAGCACTATCTTGCCCTTGCTCACCGTTTCGGAATTGTTCTTTGCAAGGTGTGCCTTGATAACATCAAAACAGCTCTGTGCAACGCCTGCTGATAAAATCAGCTGAGGGAGGAATATCTTTCCCTGCTCAAACAACGTACCTGTCTTGTCAAGCGCAGGGATAAGCCGCTCGTTTATTATTACCATCGGGTCGGTGTCGGTAAGCAACTGTTCGGTTATCTTCGCCGCCTCGGCTTTTAAACCGTTGTCGATGGCATATTCAAGCGTTACCTCGGAGGATTTCGGCTTTGCGACTGCCGTTGGGGTGTCACTGCCGTAAGCGGCAATGTATTCTACCGAGTTCACGTCTATCGCCTTTAACAGCTTGAACGCTCTTACAGCGCCTGTCATAGACGCTACGTTGGGGTTTATAATCGGCAGATCAAGCCCGTTTTCAAGCGCCATTGTAAGAAAAATATGGTTTAAAAGCTCACGGTTTGGCAGACCGAATGATATATTCGATACACCGAGTACCGTTCTTACTCCGAACCTTTCCTTTACCGCACGCACAGCCTTGAGCGTTTCGTTTACTGCAAGCTGTTCTGCGGACGCTGTAAGCGTAAGGCAGTCTATCGCTATATCCTCTTTCGGAATACCGATTTCCTCGCAACGCTTTATTATCTTTTCGGCAATGGCTACACGCTGTTCAGCTTTAGGCGGTATGCCGTCCTTGTCAAGCGTCAGACCTACTACTGCCGCACCGTATTTCTTTACGAGCGGAAGAACGTTTTTAAGGCTCTCCTCCTCGCCGTTTACCGAGTTTACCATAGGCTTGCCGTTGTATACACGCAGTGCCGCTTCAAGTACCTCGGGGATAGTGCTGTCTATCTGGAGAGGTACGTTAGTAACGCCCTGAATGCTCTTGACAGCTTTTATCATCATTGCTTTTTCGTCAATGTCGGGAAGTCCTACGTTTACGTCAAGTATATCTGCTCCTGCGCCGACCTGCTCTATAGCCTGACCTAAGATATAGTCTATATCATCGTTTATAAGCGCCTGCTTGAACAGCTTTTTACCGGTAGGGTTGATACGCTCACCGATTATCCTCGGCTGGCTTACCTCTACAACATTTGTGCCGCTGCATATCGTGCAGACACGCTCTATCTTCTTAGGCTCGTACTTTCTGCCCTTTACCTTATCGGCTGTACGGCGGATAAATTCGGGTGTTGTACCGCAGCAGCCGCCGATTATTCCTGCACCGAGATCAGCTATCTCAACGGCATAGTCGCTGAATTCTTCGGCATCTATAGAATATTCGCCTGTGGCAGGGTCGGGAAGACCTGCATTCGGCATTACGATAACGGGTATCTTTGACTTTTCACAGAGCGTTTTGATTATAGGCATAAGCTCCTTCGGATCCAGAGAGCAGTTTACACCGACAGCACTTACACCAAGTCCCTCGCACAGCAGTATTTCTGCCTCGGCGGGACAGCCTGTAAAGGTACGTCCGTTTTCCTCAAAGGTCATACTGCATATTATCGGAAGGTCGCAGTTTTCCTTTGCGGCAAGTATAGCGGCTTTAAGCTCGTATAAGTCGGTCATCGTTTCAAACAGAACAACGTCCGCACCTGCCTTATAGCCTGCAACTATCTCCTCCTTGAATATGTCATAAGCCTCCTCAAATTTAAGGCTTCCAGTAGGCTCAAGGAGCTGTCCTATAGGACCTATGTCAAGAGCGCAGAAAACGTCCTTTCTGCTTTCTTTTATCGCTTCTTTACAGTTTATTATTCCTGCGGTGATAATTTCATCTACGCTTTTACCGCTGTGGCTTAGCTTGTAGGAATTTGCACCGAATGTATTTGCGGAAATTATATCCGCTCCTGCGTCTATATAGCTGCGGTGTATTTCCTTGAGCAGATCCTTTGCGGTAAGGTTTAAAAGCTCGGGAGTTTCGCCCGTCTTAAGTCCCTTAGCCTGCAGCTGAGTACCCATAGCACCGTCGAAAATCAGCAGTCCTCTTTGTTCAAGTAATGTTTTAATTTCCACAGTGACCTCCGCTTTTTCTGAATTTGCATCTGTCCTTCATATTACAGCTTTCACAGCCTCTTGTACTTCTGTCAACTTCGCCCTCCGACAGCCCTATAAATGCCGTTACCGATTTTGTAGGCACCATCATATTGCTGTTCATTACGGTAAGACCTATCCTTTTCTGAGCCTGCAGAAGCGTCAGTAAATCAAACTGTATATCAAGGGGCAGATCACCGTAGCCGGGAGAATATCTCCAGGTACGGCTGTTCGAGTGTACTTTTTCGAATATCTCTGTTTCAGCCCTGTTGCAGACCTGCTCTATTGCCGCACCTGCAAGGCTGTCAACGATAACTGCGCTTGCCATATCAGAAACCTGCAGATGCCTTAAAAGCACGTCTACTCCTTGTCCGAGCGTGGCGCACATAAGCACTATCCTGTCGCAGTTTTTTAAATGAGCGGCGGCTGAATTGCCTTTAAGTATTATATTGCTGTCCGAAATTCTGACACCATCGTCCGTAAAGCTTATCGGGTATACGGCATAGAGATATTTCGGGCTTGCGGCTTTCAGCAGCTGTTTCTCGCAGGAATCGAGCATTGCGAGCATCTGCTCGTTATCCGTGCCGTCCTTACAGCCGAGATAACGCAGAGCCTCGTTTCTGTCTATCGGCTGAAGTATCATAACAGATCCTTGATCCCGTTGTAGATGCGTGATGCGACAGCGGGGTTATTCATAGCGTAAAGGTGTATGCCCTGCACATCATTTGAAATAAGGTCAACTATCTGGTCGATAGCATAGGCTATTCCTGCACTCCTCAGCGCCTCGGGGTCGTTCTCATACTTCTGCATCATCTTTACGAATTTTGAGGGCAGACTTGCACCGCAGAGTGTTACCATACGCTCAATCTGCTTTTTGTTTGTAACGGGCATAATTCCTGCGGCGATAGGCACGTCTATGCCTGCGGCTCTTGCACGCTTTTCAAAATCGTAATAGCAGGAATTATCGAAGAAAAGCTGTGAAACAAGGTGAGAAGCACCTGCGTCAACCTTTATCTTCAGGTTCTTTATATCTTCCTCGGCGCTTTCTGCATCAACGTGGGTTTCGGGGTAGCACGCACCTGCAATATCGAAATTTCCTTTTGACGCTATATATGCCGTAAGGTCGCTTGCGTGGGGAAAATCGTTCTTCGGCTCCTCGTCGGGCTTGTTGTCGCCTCTTAAAGCGAGAATGTTCTCTATTCCGTTTGCGGCGAAATCGTCAAGCATAAAATCAACATCGTCACGGGTGCTGTTTATGCAGGTAAGGTGCGCCATTGATTCGATACCGTATTTTTCCTTTATATGCGACGCTATCTCGCAGGTGGAGCGGTTTGCACGGTTTCCGCCTGCGCCGTATGTCACGCTGATATATGCGGGATTTATTGCCGCAAGTCCCTCGATGGCATCATACACCGTTTCGATGGGGAAATTCTTGTTGGGAGGGAAAACCTCCAGCGAGAACACCGTCCTGCCGGGTGTGTATAAGTCTTTAATTTTCATCTTTTTGTTCCTTTATGTCACTCGTTGTCTTCTGCGAATGTTTATCTTACCGTACTGCCATTGGGTGTATCCTTGTCGAGGAATACTACCTGTACCTTGTCTCCTGCGTCACAGGCAAGGAGCATACCGTTGCTTTCTTCGCCGCAGAGTTTTGCGGGGGCAAGATTTGCAACGAATATAATTTTCTTTCCGATAAGCTCCTCGGGAGTGTAGTATTCGGCAATGCCCGATACTATCTGTCTGCCGCCTCTTGCATCGTCCACCTGAATTTTAAGCAGCTTCTTTGACTTCTTTATCTTTTCGCAGGCTGTAATCTCGCCTGTTCTGAGCTTGACCTTTGCAAAGTCATCTATAGAGATTATTCCTGCCTTGTCAAGATCCTCGTCCTCCTTGATTACGGTCTTGGGCTTCATAAGGCGTTCAAGTTCTGTAATCTCGCTCTTTATGTCGATTCTGGGGAAGAGAACTCTGCCTTTCTTTACTGTAACGTCTGCACGCAGAACGCCGAATGTGCCGAGCTTGTCGAAAGCGGTATCTTCTGCACCTGCGCCTATCTGCTCCCATACCTCAGGCATTGTTGCGGGCATAAAGGGGCTGAGCAGTGCAGAGCAGATACGAATAGTTTCAAGCAGGTTATAGAGTACGGTAGCAAGACGGGCATTGTTGCTTTCGTCCTTTGCAAGTACCCACGGTGCAGTTTCATCGATATACTTGTTGGCACGGGAGATTACCTTGAATATTTCCTCAAGTGCCTTTGAGTGCTGAGCCTGCTCGATAAGGGGAGTAACCGTATCGCACAGCGACTGAGCCATACCGATAAGCTGATTGTCAAGCTCGTCGGAAGCTCTGTCTGTGGGCAGTGTTCCGCCGAAATACTTGTCTGCCATTGCTACTGTTCTTGAAACAAGGTTTCCAAGATCGTTTGCAAGGTCTGCGTTTATTCTTGTGAGCATAAGTTCATTTGTGAAGTTGCAGTCACTGCCGTAGGGCATATCACGCAGTATCTGATAACGTACAGCGTCAACGCCGTAACGCTCGCAAAGCACAAACGGGTCTACAACGTTGCCCTTTGACTTGCTCATCTTGTCGCCGTTGAAATTTATCCAGCCGTGACCGTAAAGGTGTTTGGGCAGGGGCAGATCGAGCATCATAAGGATTATAGGCCATACGATAGAGTGGAAACGTACAATTTCCTTAGCGGTCATGTGCATATCTGCGGGCCAGTATTTTTCAAAATCATTGTACTTCTCGTTGCCGTAGCCGAGCGCACTGATATAGTTTGAAAGTGCGTCTACCCATACATAAACAACGTGCTTGCTGTCAAAATCAACGGGTATGCCCCAGGTGAAGCTGGTTCTTGATACGCACAGATCCTCAAGGCCCGGCTTTATGAAGTTGTTTACCATTTCGTTTACACGGCTCTTAGGCTGTAAATAGTCGGTTTCGGTAAGGAACTTTTCAATCTTGTCGGCAAAATCGGAAAGGCGGAGGAAGTATGCCTCCTCGTTTGCTTCTTTTACCTCACGTCCGCAGTCGGGACACTTTCCGTCTACAAGCTGGCTCTCTGTCCAGAAGCTCTCGCACGGTGTGCAGTACTTGCCCTTGTAGGTGCCTTTATAGATGTAGCCCTTTTCGTACAGCTTCCTGAATATCTTCTGTACGGTTTCTATATGATAGTCGTCCGTTGTTCTGATGAAACGGTCATAGCTTATGTGCATTGTTTCCCAAAGACGCTTGAAGTTGGCTACTATCTCGTCAACGTATTCCTTGGGGGTAACGCCCTTTTCGGCGGCTTTAAGCTCTATCTTCTGACCGTGCTCGTCCGTGCCTGTAAGGAACATTACGTCATAGCCCTGCATTCTCTTGAAGCGTGCTATCGTGTCACACGCAACCGTTGTGTAACAGTGACCTATGTGGGGATTACCGGAGGGGTAATATATCGGTGTGGTTAAATAATATGTCTTGTTCATTCTATTTTCTCCTTGTATATGATGTTAGGCTATAAAACCTTTTTGACAAAATTGGGGTTTGGGGCGTAGCCCCAAGGCGGGTCGCAGGGACGCCAGTCCCCGTTTTCTCCCCCTTTCCGAGGGAAAGGGGGTAAGGGGGATAGGGATAATAAATAGTAGTTCGTTTTAAAGACAAAGCTTTCTACAGTTTATATTTTTACATTCGTGCCAAACTGCACATTCGTGCATACACACCGTTCTTTGCGTTTTTAATTTTCAGGATCATAAGAATCAGTCCTTCCGAATGTAATTTATATGTTTATTATGGTACAGGTCATAAGTTCCTGATGCCCATACATAAATTTTAGTATACCACTATTTAGTCGGTTTTGCAATAACGCAAAAATTTTTGATGCAATTTTTACATTTTGTCTAAAAAACCCTTGATTTTTTTCGGTTTTTCTAGTAAAATATATTTGGTGTATTATTTTCGGCCGTTTTATGCCTTTTTCTGAGACTTTTCACAGGCCGATTCAAAGATACAATTATAAGAGTAATTTCCGCATACAAGGCAGTCACAGGGTTATAGCCTTCGGCGGACACAGGAGCAAACCATTTAAGATAAAAGAGGTAAGAAAATGTCAAACAGATTATTTCAGGGCGTAGTTCATCAGATGAGAGATACTATCGGTCGTGTTATCGGTGTTATCGATGAAAACAGTACGATAGTCGCTTGCAGTGAGCTTTCCAGGATAGGAACAAACAGCGACTTCTTTACAATTGAGCTTGGTGACTCACATGATGTGTTCATCCGTGACGGCTATACATATAAGCCCTTCGGCGTTCATGTAAAGCCCGATTATGCGGTATTCATCGAAGGTACGGACGATCAGGCGGCAAAGTATGCGTCTATCCTCGCTATCTCACTGTCAAGCATCAAGCAGTACTATGACGAGAAATATGACAGAAATAACTTCGTGAAGAATATCATCCTTGATAACGTTCTTCCCGGCGATATAACGCTCAAGGCAAGAGAGCTTCACTTCAATGCGGATATAAGCCGTGTTGTATTCCTTATAAGCATCGTTTCCGCAAACGAGGTTTCGGCTTATGATGTAATACAGAACCTGTTCCCCGATAAGAACAAGGACTTCGTGTTCAATATCACAGAAACCGAAATCGTTCTTGTTAAGGAAATAAAGGCAGGCATAGACAACAAGGACCTCGAAAAGCTCGCACGTTCCATCTCGGATACGCTTTCGGGCGAGTTCTTCACAAAGGTAAACGTAGGTATCGGTACTCCCGTTACAGGCATAAAGGATCTTGCCCGTTCCTTCAAGGAAGCACAGATAGCTATTGAGGTAGGTAAGGTGTTCGATACGGACAAGACTATCGTAAGCTACGATAACCTCGGCATCGCCCGTCTTATTTATCACCTTCCCACGACCCTGTGCGAAACATTCCTGAAGGAAGTTTTCAAGAAGGGCTCAATAGAGTCGCTTGACCACGAAACGTTATTCACGATACAGAGATTCTTCGAGAACAACCTCAACGTTTCCGAAACGTCAAGAAAGCTCTTTGTACACAGAAATACACTGGTTTACAGACTGGATAAGATAAAGAAACTCACAGGTCTTGATTTAAGAGAGTTCGATCACGCTATCATCTTCAAGATCGCTCTTATGGTCAAGAAATACCTTGCCGCAGATCCCGTCAAATTCTAATGCGGCGGCAGTGCCGCAGACTGTTCCGACCTTTAGAAACGTTGCATTTATGTATAACACGGTGAAACGGTCGGGAATAAACGGCGGTGCAAGACACAAACCAAGGCGGCAGTGCCGCAGACAGTTCCGACCTTTAGAAATGTTGCATTTGTGCGTAACACAGTGAAACGGTCGGGAACAAACGTTGGCGGGAAGCACGATGCTTAAAGTGCCGCAGACAGTTCCGACCTTTAGAAATGTTGCATTTATGTGTAACACGGTGAAATGGTCGGGAACAAACGTTGGCGGAAAGCACGATGCTTAAAATGCCGCAGACAGTTCCGACCTTTAGAAATGTTGCATTTATGCGTAACACAGTGAACCGGTCGGGAAATAAAGTCGAATTTAATAATACCGGACTATTCAGACAGATACTTGATTGTGCTTGTCTGAATATTTGGTGTAAGAGTGTCATTGCAAAGCTGCGGATTATCGGCAATATCGGCCGGATATGAGGAGAGAAAAGTTGAATTACTCCACCATACTTTTGATTGTTGAAAAATAAGTGTTCGAAAAGTATTGTGGGTGCAGAAGGGGATAGCATTGTGATTCCCCCGGTTACGCCATAACCGGACTGCATCGCTGTGTGCCGTTATTGCACGGCAGGTATCAGGAAGGAATGGTAAAATGGTTGAATTAAAGAACGTTGACGTTCATTTCAAGGACGGAGGCGGAGTTGACGCTCTTAACGGTGTCAATCTCAGAATAGAGGACGGCGAATTTGTATTTATAGTCGGTGACAGCGGTGCCGGAAAATCGACATTGCTCAAACTGCTGACAAGAGAGATAGCGCCGACATCGGGCAGGGTATTCGTAAACGGATATAATCTTGCCAAGATAAAGAATAAGAAGATCCCGTATTTCAGACGTTCCATAGGAATGATATTTCAGGATTTCCGTCTGATACCGGATCTGAATGTTTATGACAATGTGGCTTTTGTACTGCGTGTTACAAACAAATCCAAAAAGACGATAAGACACAGGGTGCCTTATGTTCTGAATCTGGTCAAGCTGGCAGACAGGGCAAAATCCTATCCTGAGAAGCTGTCGGGCGGTGAAAAGCAGAGAGTTGCGATAGCAAGAGCCTTTGCGAGTGATCCTAAGCTTATCATAGCAGACGAGCCTACGGCAAACATCGACCCAGCTTTATCCTATGATATAGTAAAGCTGCTCAAGGAGATAAACAAGTGCGGTACTACCGTAATAATGGTTACTCATGAGCATAGCCTTGTCGAATATTTCGGCGGAAGAATCGTCAGCCTGAAAAACGGCGAAGTTATTTTCGACGAATATGTGGAAGGTGAGGCGCAGGATGAATAATTTAAGCTATTTGATAAAGCAGGGCATAAGATCGGTATGGAAGAACCGCTTCATGTCATTTGCCAGCCTCTGCATTATGACTGTCAGCCTTATTCTGGTCGGAATGTCGGCTATAGTGATGCTTGATTGCGGAATAATACTCGACAACGTTTCGGACAAGAACGAGATAAGCGTTTATCTTAATGATGACGCAGATATAAAGCATATAGGCGAGGTGCTTAAAAGCAACACGCTGACGGAGAAGGTGGATTTCGTTTCCGCCGAAGAAGGACTCAAGAAGATGATCGAGCAGTACAGCGAGCAGAAGGAGTTGTTTGAAAATCTTCCGTATAATCCCGTTCCGGCGACCTATATGGTAACTATAAACGACCTTGATAAGATAAGCACTGCCGTTCAGCAGTTCAAGGCGATAGACGGCGTTTACAAGGTGAATGCGCCTATGGATTTTGCCGGATTTATCAAGGACCTGAGAACGACGTTTACAATTATCGGAATAGTGCTTATAGTGGCGCTCGGTACGGTAAGTGTTATAATAATTTCGAATACAACAAGGCTCAGCGTTTTCTCAAGACGCAAGGAAATAGCTATAATGAGAATAGTCGGAGCGACAAATTCCTTTATAAAGACCCCGTTTTTTGTGGAGGGATTGTTCATCGGACTTCTTTCGGGACTGCTTTCGTGGTTTGTGACAAAGCTCGTTTATGAGAATCTGTACAATCTGTTTACGCAGAACCTCGGAATGTGGAATGCGCTCGGAATGGGTGACATACTGCAGTTCTCGGAAATCGGCTGGTATGTACTGGCGGCTTGCTGCGGTGCGGGTGCACTGCTCGGAGCTATCGGCACGGTACTCAGCACAGGCAAATACCTTAAGGTATAACGGCGAAAGGATATAGGATGAAGCTGAAAAAAATTCTGCACTCTCTGACCTCATTCGTCACAATATTTGCATTGACATCGGGTATAATCATAACGTATGCTCCGGCAGGTGCGGAGGATCTTACTGTCGATGATATAAAGGACAGAATAGAGCAGATAAAACAGGACAACGCTCAAAGGCGTGATGAAATAGACCGTATCGAAGGCGATATAACCGATAAGCAGGAAAACCTCGACAAAGCCGCCAATCTGCTGAACGAGCAGAAGGAGCTTGTTGACTACTACTACAATCTTGTTTATTACAAAAATCAGGATATAAGCACTCTGCAGGGCAACATAGACACGCTCACAGACGAGATAGCGCAAAAGGACAAGGCTATAGCGAAAGCAGAAGCCGACATTGCCGAGCTTGACAAGGAGAACAAGCAGAACCTTGAAAAGTTTGCGCAGATAGTCAGAACAATGTACACGACCGGCTCAGCGGATATGTTCGGGGTACTGGCAGGCTCTGCCGATTTCTACGATCTTATGATAAGCAGTGAGGTCGTTGGAAAGATAAGCGAGCAGAATCTTCAGTTCATGAACGAGCTTACCGCAGATATGAAGAAGCTGGATTCGGACAAGAAGCTGCTTGAAACCGACAAGAAGGATCTTGAGGGCAAGAAGACCGAGCTTGATACGCAAATGACAAAGCTGCTCAGTGAAAAGGAGGAGCTTGACGGTCTTGTAACGGATGCCGAAAGTGCAAAAAGCACATACGAGTCCGATTACAACAAGTATTCGGCGGCAGTAAGCGAACTTGAGGATCAGAAGAGCAATCTGCAGTATCTGATAAACGTAAGCGAGGCTGATATTGAAGCGTATGAAGAACAGATAAAAGAAATCATAAAGCAACAGACCAATCCCGACAAGGCATATCAGGAGGGCGAGTGGTACTGGCCTGTTCCGGGACGCTCGTACATATCCTGTAACTTCGGCTGGGATGCTGATTTCGGCAGATGGCATAAAGGCGTTGATATAGGCGATGGCGGTATTTACGGCGACAGCGTTCTTGCCTCAAAGGCAGGCACTGTAATAGTTGCAGAAACAAGCTACATACCCGGCTACAGCTACGGAATGTATGTCGTTGTCGATCACGGCGGCGGATATACCACGACCTACGCACATCTCAGCGATGTGTATGTATATGTCGGTCAGGAGGTAGCGCAGGGCGAATCGCTCGGTGCTGTCGGCAGTACGGGATATTCGACAGGTCCTCATCTCCACTTTGAGATAAGACTTAACGGCGAACCCGAAAATCCGTTCAATTATGTTACTATGGCATAAACGGCATAAAGAAATTACAGACAAACGAACAAGGAAAGGGTGAATCCCGAATGAATAAAAAAGTATCGCTTGGCGTTATGATAAGTCTTATAGCCGTAGCGTGTGCTATTACATTTGTACTGACTATGACGGTATCGCTCAATATGTACAACTCAATGGTAGCGGGTATACAGGAACGGGAAACCATCAACGCAAAGATAAAGGAAATAGATACATTTGTCCGCAGTTCGTCGATATATAAGCCTAACGAAAACACTCTGATAACAGGTATCGCAAACGGCTATATCAGCGGAACGAGCGACAAATACGCAAAATATTACACGGCAGATGAGTATTACAAGCTGCAGAAGCTACAAAGCGGCGTGATTATCGGAACGGGAATCGAAACCGTTGTAAACGGCGATTATCTTGAGGTCACGAACGTTTATGAAGGCTCATCGGCTGAGGTCGAAGAAATAACCAAGGGCTGTACTATAACGGCGGTCGGCGGAAAGAGCATACTCGAGATAGGTGCCGAGCAGGCTCAGGCTCAGCTTGACGGCGAGGAGGGCACAAAGCTCTCGGTTACTTACAGCACCCCCGACGGTGTTGAAAAGACGGTAACTCTTGTAAGACAGAGCATAAAGCTGACATCGGTAAAGGGTACGCTTATAGACGGTTACGCCTATATCAAGATATACACCTTCAACGAAACTACAGACGAACGTTTCATACAGCTTATAGACGAGTATGAGGCACAGTCGGTTCTCGGATATGTATTCGATGTGAGAGATGTGTCCGACGGTATCACAGAACCTGTGAGGGCAATGCTGAACCGTGTGCTTCCGAAGGCACAGATAGCAATTCAGGTTGACGCAAACGGCAGGGATACGAGCTTTATAGAAACAGACGGAAATCAGTTTGTAAGTAAACCCGTAACGGTGCTTACAAACGGAAACACCGCCTGCCTTGCAGAGATATTTGCAATAGGTCTGCGTGACTTCGCAAAGGCGTCTGTAGTCGGATCGTCAACAGCGGGAAAGTCACAGCTTCAGACAACGCAGAGCTTCAAGGACGGAAGTGCGGTTTCGATTTCTACCGCAAATATAGTGCCTGTCGAATCCGATGATTTTGAAGATACAGGAATAAAGCCCGACTACACGGTTGATATTACCGCACAGCAGGCAGAACAGATAAGGTTTGCAGACAAGAAAAGCGACGTGCAGCTTCAGAAAGCACTTGAGATAGTGGCTACAGAATAAGGATATTAATGGCGGAAAACTCCGCCCGCATCATATAAAAATAATTATGGAGGTCATTTACAATGGCAACACAGACAACTTTAACATCGCAAGGTCTTAAGGATCTCGAAGAAAGACTAGAACATTTAAAATCGGTCACAAGAAAAGAAATAGCTGAAAAAATCAAGGTAGCTCTTTCATTCGGTGACTTATCCGAGAACTCAGAGTACGATGAAGCTAAAAACGAACAGGGTATCGTTGAGGCCGAAATCGCAGAGATTGAAGCTACTCTCAAAAACGCAAAGGTAGTTGACGAGGACGAGCTTTCTACAGAGCACGTTAACATAGGTAACACGGTAGTTATCGAGGACGAAAGCGGAAAGAAAATCAAGTTCTTCTTAGTAGGTTCAAAGGAAGTTGATATGAAGGCTATGAAGATTTCCGACGAGTCACCTATCGGCAAGGCGTGCATTGGTAAAAAACTCGGCGAGGAAGTATCGGTTGAAGCTCCCGCAGGAGTAAAGAAGTACAAGATAGTAGAAATAGACAAGTAAACTGAGAGGAAACAAAAAATAATGGAAAACAACAACGCAGAGCAGGTTGAGCTTACCGAAGAAGAGCTTCTGGCACAGCTTGACGAACAGCACCGCATAAGAATAGAAAAGCTGAACGATTTAAAGGCAAACGGCAAGAATCCTTATGAAATCACAAAGTTTGATTTTACTCACAAGGCTCAGCAGATAAGAGATAACTTTGAGGAGCTTGAAGAAAAGGATGTAATGATTGCCGGCCGTATCACAAGCTGGCGTGATATGGGCAAGGCCAACTTTATTGATATTCGTGACGACAGCGGAAGAATGCAGGTTTATGTCCGCATTGACGATATAGGCGAGGATAACTTCAAGGAATTCAAGAAGTGGGATCTCGGTGATATTGTAGGCGTGAGCGGTTTTGTATTCAAGACAAGACGAGGAGAGATAAGCGTACACGCAAAGTCGATAAAGCTTCTTTCAAAGTCGCTTCTGCCCCTGCCTGAAAAGTGGCACGGACTGAAGGACAAGGAAGAGCGTTACAGAAAGCGTTATCTTGACCTTATCGCAAACCCCGAGATAAAGGATACCTTCGTCAAGCGTTCAATGATACTGCGTGAGATACGCAGTTTCCTTGACAGCAAGGGTTATCTTGAGGTTGATACACCCGTACTGCACACACTTGAGATCGGTGCGGCTGCAAGACCCTTCGTAACACACCACAACGCTCTTGATATTGATATGTATCTGCGTATCGAAACGGAGCTTTACTTAAAGCGTCTTATCGTAGGCGGATTTGACAGGGTATATGAAGTAGGCCGTATCTTCAGAAACGAGGGTATGGATGCAACTCACAACCCCGAATTTACATCTATCGAAATGTATCAGGCATACACAGACTACTACGGTATGATGGACTTAATAGAAGAAATGTACCGTACAGTAGCGCTCAAGGTATGCGGCACTGATACAGTTCCTTATCAGGGTAATGAAATCGAAATCGGCAAGCCCTGGAAGCGTATGACTATGAAGGAAGCCGTAAAGGAATACACTGGTCTTGACTATGACAGCTGGACAAGTGATGCCGACGCAGTGGCTCAGGCTAAGACAAAGCACGCAGAGATTGCCGACACAGCCACAAAGGGCGAGGTGCTTATCGAGCTGTTCGAGGAATTTGTAGAGGACAAGCTGATTCAGCCTACTATCATCTATGATTATCCTGTAGAAAATTCGCCTCTTGCAAAGAGAAAGCCCACCGACCCCGCATTCACAGAGCGTTTTGAATACTTCATAAATGCGTGCGAATTCGGCAACGCATTCTCAGAGCTTAACGACCCCATCGACCAGCGTGAGCGTTTCACAAAGCAGGTTATGGAGAAGAGAAAGCAGGGCGCAAACGCTCAGATAGACGAGGACTTCTTAACAGCCCTCGAATACGGATTACCCCCAACGGGCGGTCTTGGTATGGGCCTTGACAGATTTGTAATGCTGCTTACAGACAGCGCAAGCATAAGAGATGTACTGCTGTTCCCCACGATGAAGCCCCTCTCGGACTAAAAGCCCACAAAAATCAGGTTTTGACAGCGTTTGCGGCGTTTTGTTAATCCAAAAATGAAACACGTCAGAGGGTTTACGACAAATTTACGACAAATGACTTTTTGAGCATCACTCGTCTTTTATGACAAATGCGTGTCGTAAATCACGAGAATCGTAAATTGTTAATCCAGTGGCTTCATTGTAAATTGAACAAAAAAGCCTTGTAAACTCGGCATTTAACGATGTTTACAACAGAACCTCGGACTGTATAGTTCGGGGTTTTTTGCATATTTGAAGCCGGCAACGTTTATGGATATACTGTAATCGAATGGAGGGACTACAAATGAAGAAGTATTATATCAAGCTGACCGAGCATGAACGCTCTCAAATCATACATTCGCTTATAGATAAGAATAACGCATTTATGGCTAAAAGCAGATACACCGACGCTGTTGGTGAAGTCATCTTAAAGCTGATGAAAGCAAAGAAAAAGGCTTTCATAGTGCGTACTGTTTCGTAGTCATTTCCTTTTCAAAAAATAAAATATAGAGCTATATAAGCAAGCCGCTTATTCCTTTATCGGGATAGGCGGCGTTTTTATTTTTCCGACACAAAAAAATTTTCAAACTTTTTTTAAAAACACCCGATAATTTGACCTCTCCCAGTCCGAACAAGTGAAAGGGTTATTTCTTAACTCCGATTAGGAGCAACTCTTTCGCTGTTCCTTGACAACTGAATATATAGGCACATCGGACTTTAGTTCTGATGATGAGCCACCTTATCGGGTACGCCAAGACCGCCGTTTCTTAGGGCTCCCGAAAAGTCGTTAGACATTTTGGGAGAAGGAGGAGCAGTGGAATGAGCAAGTTTTCGTGCTTGCACGGAAATGAGCGATATGAAACTTGCGACGACGCAGCGAGAACTCCTGGTAAAAGTGTCAGGCTGCACCTGACACGGCGATGACAGTCAGAATGATAATGATACTTCTCTACGGAGCTGGCGGAGAACCCGGCAGAGGTGAAATTCCTATGACACGGTTTCGCAAACCGTGACCGATGTGCTTCCCACACAAAGCAACAGCTTTACGCAGGGGGTGTTGAAAACAAATACTGCGTTGATACATAGCCGTCTAAACACAGTCGGCTATAAATCTATGGAAAGGAGGAAAGCCAATGCCTAACTGTAAAACCATTGCAATCTGCAATCAAAAGGGCGGCACAGGAAAAACCACCACAACGGTGAATTTAGGTATCGGCCTTGTAAGACAAGAAAAAAAGGTACTCCTTGTAGATGCAGACCCGCAGGGGTGCGGGTCTCCTGTGGAGACCTCACAAGCTTTTGCTTGTGAAGCACCGACCGAGCCGACAGGCGAGACCCTCACGACCTGTCTCGGGTGGAAAGATAATGACAGCTTACCTGCTACCATTACCACTAAGTTATCCGAGATAATGCGTAAAGAAAACGGAAACCCGTATTTCGGTATTCTGCATCACGAGGAAAATGTTGATTTGCTTCCGGCAAACCTTGAACTGTCCGCTATGGAAATGATGCTTGTAACGACTATGAGCCGTGAAACAGTTATGAGAACCTATCTTAACAAGGTGAAAGATGATTACGAATATATCCTGATCGACTGTATGCCTTCCCTCGGTATGGTAACTCTTAACGCTTTAGCGGCGGCAGACAGCGTAATCATCCCCGTTCAGGCTCAGTATCTTCCCGCAAAAGGAATGACACAGCTTATGCAGACTATTCAGAAGGTCAAGTAGCATATCAATCCAAGCCTGAAGATTTACGGTATCCTACTTAATATTGTAGACAACCGGACAAACCTTGCGAAAAGCACGGCAGATGCGCTGCGGAAAAACTACGGAAGCGTGATTAAGATATATCACTCGGCCATTCCTATGGCGGTAAAAGCCGCGGAGGTAGCGTCTAAGGGAGTCAGCATAGTCCGCTTAATGTAATCAGCAATCTGTCGGACTTTATTTTCGGACTTATCCGTGCGATAGGTCTTATCCTGCTCGGCTTCGGCATAGTTCAGATTGGTCTTTCGCTTAAATCGCACGATCCGTCTCAGAGAGCTAACGGTTTCCTGACCCTTGCAGGCGGAGTAATAATCACCTTTGCAAAGGAAATCCTTGACCTTATCACAGGATGAAATAAGCAGCATAAACGGGGCGTATCCGTTTCGGGTGCGCCCCGAAAATATATTGAGGCAATACCTCAATAGGAAAGGATGGTTATATAAATGAGTGATAACTGGGTTGTGCAAAATCTTGTCGTTGCTCTTGGTGTATGGAATCAGAAGCTTACCGAAATATGGTCGCTTATCACCGCTTCTCCGCAGGACTTTAAAGGCGGCGATATATGGAACGTGATAGTTGCCATATACGGTGCGGTTCAGGCTATCGGCTTTGCCCTGCTCGTCTTGTTTTTCGTTACGGGTATGGTGAAAACCTGCGGCTCGTTTTCCGATGTGAAAAAGCCGGAGCACGCACTGAAGCTATTCATAAGGTTCGCCCTCGCCAAAGGAGTGATAACCTACGGAATGGAGCTTATGCTCGCTCTGTTTGACATTGTTCAGGGTACGATTTCTGTGATTATGAATTCAGCCGGATTTTCTTCGGCGGATATGACTACGCTCCCCGATGGTATGGTATCGACAATCGAAAGCTGTAACTTTTTTGAAAGCATACCGATCTGGGCGGTAACCCTTATCGGCGGCTTTTTTATCACGGTTTTGTCCTTTATTATGATTATGAGCGTTTACGGCCGCTTCTTTAAGCTGTATATGTATACGGCGCTTGCCCCTATTCCCCTTTCGGCGTTTGCGGGTGAACCGACGCAGAATATCGGCAAGTCATTTTTAAAGAGCTACTGCGCCGTTTTGCTTGAAGGCGCGGTAATCGTGCTTGCCTGTATCATCTTTTCGGTGTTCGCTTCATCACCGCCGGAGATTAACGAGAGTGCCGCCGCAATAAATCAGGTGTGGTCGTATATTAGCGAGATTGTATTTAATATGCTTGTGCTTGTAGGCTCGGTTAAAATGAGCGACCGTGTGATAAAGGAAATGATGGGGTTGTAACGAGAACTTAGGGTAAAATGTGCCTAAGTTTTAAGTGAGCTTCATTTATTTTTGAAAATCTTCAATTTTGCTGTTGTGTTTTACGAAGAATTATGCTACAATATATACAGCAGAAAGGTAGGTGCAGACATTATGCCGAATATTAAACCCGTATCCGATTTGAGAAACTATACCGAGGTACTGCGTGACATTGCGGTAGGAGAGCCTGTGTTTCTTACCAAAAACGGCAGAGGCAGATATGCTATTGTCGATATTGAGGAATACGAAAAGACAAAAGCGACCTTGAAGCTTATGGGCGAATTATCCAAAGGCGAGCTTTCGGGAAAGGAAAAAGGCTGGACTGAGCTTGCAGAGGTAGAAAAAATGCTGGGTATAACAAATGACTGAGATAAAATTTTCGCCGGAAGCAATTGCCGATTTACAAAATACGAAAGCGTACATTGCCGATGAGCTTTGCAACGAACAGGCTGCTGTCCGTACGATTGAAAAGATTTTAAAGCGTATTCGTATGCTCAAAGATTTTCCCGAACTCGGCGCACCGCTGTCATCTATCGTAAATCTCGATACCGACTACCGTTTTCTTGTCTGCGGAAACTATACGGCATTTTACCGTGTGGAAAATGATACGGTATATATTTTGCGTGTGCTGTACGGCAGACGGGATTTTATGCGGATTCTGTTCGGGACACCGCAAGACAAAAACTAAACATTTCACAAAAATCGTCATCTGAAAAGGATGGCGATTTTTTATATCTGAAAGGAGGATTTATTTTGGAAGTAAAAATAAACAGAGAAATCCGCAACTACACAGAGTCTATGTTCTTTGGGCTGTCGCTTCGGCAGTTCATTTTTTCTGCCCTGGCTTGTGCTGTTGCGGTGGTCATATATTTTCTGCTCAGTCCGTATGTCGGCACCGAGACCGTTTCGTGGATGTGCATTTTAGCCGCCGCCCCTTTCGCGGCGCTCGGCTTTGTTAAGTACAACGGAATAACCGCAGAAAAATTTCTGTGGACGTGGATTAAGAGCGAGTTTCTTATACCGAAAAAGCTCGTGTTCCGTCCAAGAAACACCTACCTTGAGCTGATGAAGCCGGGTATCGAACAGAAAAACAAGGAGGCACTTAAAACACATGATTAAGACACTTGCAAAACTATTTAAACAGGAAAAGGAGAAGTTCGTAGTGCCAAAGGGCGTACAGGACGTCATTCCTATCAAGGCTATATATGACGACGGTATTTTCAAGGTCGGGAAAGACAAATTCTCCAAGACCTTTAAGTTTACGGATATTAACTATGCGGTAGCAAGCCGTGAGGACAAGGAAGCAATGTTCCTTGAATACTCCGAGCTGCTCAACTCGTTTGACAGCGGAGCGACAACCAAAATCACAATCAATAACCGCCGGCTTAACCGCATTGATTTTGAGAAAACCATTCTGCTCCCGCTTAAAGGTGACGAACTCGATGTCTACCGTGAGGAATACAACAAAATTCTGCTCGAAAAGGCGACCGGCGCTAACGCCATCGTGCAGGACAAGTATATTACTATCTCGGTCAGCAAGAAAAATATTGAGGAAGCAAGAAGCTATTTTGCCCGCGTCGGCACAGACCTGATTGCCCACTTCGGCAGGCTCGGAAGTAAATGCACCGAGCTTGAAACCGATGAACGCCTGAGAGTTTTCCATGACTTTTATCGGGTCGGCGAGGAAAGCTCTTTCCGTTTTGACATCAGGGAAACCCGCAGGAAAGGGCACGATTTCAAGGACTATATCTGCCCCGACTCGATGGAGTTTGAAAAGGACTATCTGAAAATCGGCGACCGCTACGCAAGGGTGCTTTTCCTGCGCGAGTATGCGTCGTTTATCAAGGACGATATGGTGGCAGAGCTTACTGACCTTAACCGCAATCTGATGATGTCGATTGATGTTATTCCTGTTCCCACCGACGAGGCGGTGCGTGAAGCGGAGAGCAGACTGCTCGGTGTGGCGACGAACATCACAAACTGGCAGAGGAAGCAAAATCAGAACAACAATTTTTCCGCCGCCGTGCCTTACGATATGGAACAGCAGCGCAAGGAGATGAAGGAATTTCTTGACGACTTGACTACAAGAGACCAGCGCATGATGTTTGCCGTGATTACCTTTGTGCATACGGCAGATAGCAAAGCACAGCTTGATCAGGACACCGAGGCGCTGCTTACCGTAGCAAGAAAGCACCTTTGCCAGTTTGGTGTGCTGAAATTTCAGCAGCTTGACGGACTGAATACGGTTATGCCATTCGGCACACGAAAGATTGACACGTTCCGCACTCTAACCACCGAGTCGTTGGCGGTGTTTATTCCGTTCCGTGTTCAGGACATCTACCACGAAAACGGGATTTACTACGGGCAGAATGTAATCAGCAAGAATATGATTATCGCCGACCGCAGGTTGCTCCTGAACGGAAATGCGTTTATCTTAGGCGTGTCGGGCGGCGGTAAGTCCTTTGCGGCAAAGGGAGAGATAATCAATCAGATTCTAGCATCAGAAGCTGATGTAATCATCATAGACCCGGAGCGGGAATATTCAGCACTTGTGAAAGCGCTGGGCGGCGAGATTATCAATATCTCGGCTACTTCAAAAAGCCATATCAACGCTATGGATATGAACAAGGAATACGATGACGGTGCGAACCCCGTCATATTAAAATCCGAGTTCATTATGTCGCTGTGCGAACAGCTTATCGGAGGTGAGAACCTCGGTGCAAAGCAGAAGTCGATTATCGACCGCTGTACCGCAAGCGTTTACCGCGTATATCAGCAGAGCGGCTACACGGGTACGGTTCCGACACTTCGGGACTTCCGTGAGGAGCTTCTCAGGCAGGACGAGCCGGAGGCACGAGAGATTGCACTTGCGATTGAGCTGTTTACAAACGGCTCGCTCAACACCTTTGCAAAGCCGACCAATGTGGACACGGATAACCGCCTTATCTGCTACGATATTCTCGACCTCGGCAAGCAGCTTATGCCTATCGGTATGCTTGTTGTACTCGACAGCATTTTGAACCGTATCACGCAGAACAGGGCGAAGGGCAAGAACACCTATATCTTTATTGATGAGATTTACTTGCTTTTCCGGCATGAATACAGTGCAAACTTCCTCTTTACCCTTTGGAAGCGAGTAAGAAAGTACGGCGCTTATGCTACCGGTATTACGCAGAATGTGGATGACCTGTTGCAGAGCCATACGGCGAGAACGATGCTGGCAAACTCCGAGTTCATCATTATGCTCAATCAGGCGTCCACCGACCGCATTGAGCTGGCAAAGCTCCTGAACATCTCGGACACCCAGCTTTCGTATATCACCAATGTGGACGCAGGACACGGACTCATCAAGGTCGGCTCCAGCCTTGTGCCGTTTGCCAACAAGTTCCCCAAAAACACAAAGCTCTACAAGCTGATGACCACCAAATTATCCGACATTGCGAATTGACAAAGCTGGCAACAAAGAAAGGAAATCCAATGAAAAAGACAATTTCAATTATTCTCATTGCGGTGTTTGCTGCCGTCCTCGGCTCAAGCACCTTTTATATTGTCCGGCACAACAAGGAGGCGGACAAGCAGGCGGAATTATATCACAACCTTGCCTCCGTGGTGGAGGCCGCAGCGCAGACGGATGCCGAAGCGGAACCCACCGAGCCGATTCCGTATTCCGAGGAGAAGACCATTCTGCCGGAGCTTGCCGAGCTGTTCGGGCAGAACGGCGACTTGGTGGGCTGGATCAGCATTGCGGATACCAACATCAACTATCCCGTGATGCAGTCTGTAAACGAGCCGAACTTCTACCTGAAGCACGGCTTTGACAAGGAATACTCCGAGTACGGCTGTCCCTATGTGCAGGAGGACTGCGATGTGCAAAAGCCCTCCGACAACCTTGTTATCTACGGGCATCACATGAAAAACGGCTCTATGTTCGCCCATCTCGACAAATTCAAGAGCGAGAGCTTTTGGAGCGAGCATAAGACCATTGCTTTTAACACGCTGACGGACAGGCAGGAGTATGCGATCGTTGCCGTGTTCCGCACGGTGGTCTACACCGAAAGCCCCGATGCGTTCAAGTATTACCGCTTCGTGGATGCGGGAAATGCCAACGAGTTTGACAGCTTCATTGCCAAGTGCAAGGAGCTGTCCTTCTACGATACCGGTGTGACC